>ENA-UAIR01000174-UAIR01000174.1-human-gut-metagenome-genome-assembly--contig:-NODE-174-length-13125-cov-3.971461_pt1 | contig 13125 bp, 8 predicted proteins | sample MGYA00244421_ERZ654393 | MGnify/ENA primary metagenome ERZ654393 (study PRJEB26926, sample SAMN06165162) | human gut metagenome | biome: ENVO:00009003; feature: ENVO:2100002; material: ENVO:00002003... | reverse complement strand
ACGAGATGTCTTAGGGTCTCGTGGGCTCGGAGATGTGTATAAGAGACAGAGATGAGATCGAGTATCGTAAGCTGGTGGTGCGTCCCAAGGCACTGGAGGACGTGAAGGAAGCCAGAGCCCACGGAGATCTCAGTGAGAATTTTGAATATTATGCAGCGAAAAAATACAAGAATCAGAACGAGAGCCGGATCCGTTATCTGGAGAGAATGATCAAGACCGCAAAGGTGATCTCCGAGAACTCCGCCGTGGATGAGGTGGGCATCAACAACACTGTTACCGTGGAATTCATCGACGACGGCACGGAAGAGGATTACAAGATCGTGACCACCGTTCGCGGAAACTCACTGGAAGGTCTGATCAGCAACGAATCTCCGCTGGGCAAGGCACTGCTTGGCAAAAAAGTGGGTGATGTGGTCCATGTGCAGGTCAATGCCAATGTGGGCTATGACGTAGAGATCAAGGCACTGAAAAACACTGAGGATGACGGGGACAAGATCCGCAGCTTCTAATGCTTTGCGGACCCCACAAGCTATAGAAAGAAAGGGTAACTATTCAGAGCCTCATAACAATTACAGAATATTCTTGCGGATCCCGGTATTCAATGAATATTTTGCGATAGTTACAGGGCTTGGAACAGATACAAAAAAAGGAATTATAAGAATGAAAAAATATCTGCTGTTTGATCTGGACGGTACACTGACAGATCCCAAAATTGGAATTACGACCTGCGTGCAGTATGCGCTGCACTCTTTCGGTATTGAGGAACCTGATCTGGACAAGCTGGAGCCTTTTATCGGACCGCCCTTACGGGACAGCTTTATGGAATTCTACGGTTTTACCGCTGAGCAGGCGGAGGAGGCCGTGGCAAAATACAGAGAGCGTTTTCAGAATACGGGTATTTTTGAAAATGAAGTTTATGCCGGTATTCCGGAGATGCTGAAGAACCTGCAATCCAAGGGCTATTTTCTGGCACTGGCTTCCAGCAAACCCCAGATCTATGTAGAACGCATACTGGAGCATTTTGATCTGAAAAAATATTTTGCCGTGGTGGTAGGCAGTGAGCTGGACGGCACCAGAGAGACGAAGGATCAGGTGGTGCAGGAGACCCTGCATCAGCTGTTCAAGGAGAATCCCATAGAGCCGGATCAGGTCTACATGATCGGTGACAGAAAGTTCGATGTGGAAGGAGCCAGAGCGTTGGGCGTGGAGAGCGTGGGCGTGACTTATGGCTACGGAAGCAAGGAAGAGTTAAAGGAAGCAAAAGCGGACTACATCGTACAATCCGTGGAAGAACTGGAAAAATTTCTGCTTCGCGGCAGCGAGGAACTGGTGAACAGCAATCCCGACAATAAAAAGAAAAATCCCATGTACCAGAGAATCTGGACCATGGTGTATTCGTTCCTGATGTTTATCCTGGTGCGCAATGCGGTGCAGTATGCGCTGCTGGCACTGTTGTATCAGCTGGCACAGTCTGGTGCTTCCGGTGGACTGGTAGATCTGCTGATCCTGCGGGATGAGACCGGCGCCTATAACGGCTATTCCGGAGATGTGTCCAGTATCATAGCGGCACTGGGCTTCATCGGCGGAGCACTGGCGGTATGGTCCACGGCAAAGCTTCTGATCACGAAGAACAAAGAGGATATGCATTTAAGCCATCTGAAAAAAGAAGGTAAGGCAAAATATGCCCTGCTGGTGGCAGTCACCATCGGTGCCGTTATCGGTTTCAACCTCCTGTTTGAACTTCTGGGTGTGACCAACAAATCCGAAGCCTATACCGAAGTTGCAGCCCAGCAATATTCCGCACACTTTATCGTAGGAATCCTTGTATTCGGCTTCATCTCCCCCATAGCAGAGGAGCTTCTGTTCCGCGGAGTTATCTACGGATATCTCCGCAGATTCATGGATATCAAACTCGCCATAGCCCTGTCTGCCCTGATTTTCGGCGTTTATCACATGAATTACGTCCAGGGCGTATACGGCTTCCTCATCGGCTGCCTGATGGCATATGCTTACGAATACTTTGGAGAGTTCAAAATGGCAGTCTTTGTCCATGTGGCATCCAATGTCCTCGCCTACTGCCTCTCCTATACCGCCATCGCCGTCACCGGCTTCGTCAGCTGGCCTGTATGCGTGATTTTCCTGGCAGTGGCAGTTGTATCCTTGATCACTTTGCACAAACAGAAAAATATATTTTAATGAGATAACAAAACACATTAGTTACCAGTTCTGACCGCATTCATAAACTGTATTGAACTGGACTTCATAACCCAGCAGCCGAAAACAGGGTAAGGATAAGCAGGCCGTAAGCAGACGTCGGCACTTAGTGACCGTACTTTGGTCACTTATGTGCCGCTACGCTCTGCGACAGAGTGCGAACGTGCCGCGTTCCTTGCCCTGTTCTCGACTGCGGAGATATTACATCTTAAAAGGAGCAACATATGAAATTCAGCATTATCGTAGTATGCCTGAACCCCGGCACCAAACTGAATCAGACCCTTGACAGTATCCTGGCCCAGACCTGTCCAGACTTCGAAGTCATCGTCAAGGACGGTGGCAGCCGTGACGGATCCATAGAGTCCATGCGCACTGACGGGCGGATCCATCTCTACCAGGAACCGGATCACAGCATCTACGAGGCTATGAACCAGGCGGTCTCTCATGTGACCGGAGATTACATTCTGTTCTTAAACTGCGGTGACCTCTTCTATGACAAGGAAGTTCTGGCACACACCGCACAATTCATGGAACAGCACCCTATGAAACTGCAAGGCATCTATTACGGAGATACCTACAGCGTGAAAACGGACACGAAGATATCATCCCCGCCCCGAATCACCGGCTTTGTCTGCTACCGCAACATTCCCTGCCATCAGTCCTGCTTCTATGCCGCAGACCTGTGCCGACAGAAGCCCTACGAACCAAAATACAAGATCCGCGCAGATTATGAACATTTTCTGTGGTGCTATTACCGGGCGAAGGCTCCCATGCAGTATCTGGGGCTTACCGTATCTTCCTACGAAGGCGGCGGCTACTCCGAGACAAAGGAGAACCTGAAACGCAGTGCCACAGAGCATAAGGAGATCACGGCAAAATACATGAAACCCGTAGAACTGTTCCGTTACCGCGCTGTGATGGCACTGACCCTGGCACCTCTCCGGACCGCAATGGCAGAAAGCAGACATTTCTCTGCAATCTATCAGGGACTGGCAAGCAGAGTGTATGGTCGGAGACAGGAAAAATAGGGAAAATCCCCAAAGAGTTGTGCTAAAAGCATGGCTTAAAAAAGAAAATTAGCACAATTCACAGACAACAGCCGTGTGAATAACTGAATTGACAAATTATCTGACAATTCAAGGAAAAATCTATATTTACAAATGAGAAAAATAGGTGTATAGTACAGAAAAGGTCGCAATGAGGCGCTCGAAAGAGTCTCATTGCGACCTTTTTTAGTTGCAGGAAAGTGCTGAAAGCACGGTCTTGCAAATGAGGTTATGAATAGTAACAGACAGATGAAAAAGAGAGAAATAGAAACCCGGAAAGGAGAACTATATGTTTGATGTAAAACAGGAGCTGCCCAAGGCACCGTTATATCGGGAAGAATTTGAGCATGATAACTGCGGTATCGGAGCCTGTGTCAATATTCACGGAGAGAAGAGCCGCGCGACCGTAGAGAATGCGCTGAAGATCGTAGAGAATCTGGAGCACAGAGCCGGTAAGGATGCGGAAGGCAAGACCGGTGACGGTGTCGGTATTCTGACCCAGATCCCCCACAAATTTTTTGCCAGAGTGACCAGGGCTCTGGGCATGGACATCGGCGGAGAGAGAGAATACGGTGTCGGCATGTTCTTCTTCCCGCAGGAAGAGCTGCGCCGCAATCAAGCCAAGAAGATGTTCGAGATCATTGTGGAAAAAGAAGGAATGGAATTCCTCGGCTGGCGTGAAGTGCCTACCTTCCCCAATGTGCTGGGACATAAGGCCGTAGAGTGCATGCCCTATATCATGCAGGGATTCGTGAAAAAGCCTGCCGATGTGGAAAAAGGACTTCCCTTTGACCGAAGACTTTATATTGCAAGACGTGTCTTCGAGCAGTCTTCCGATGATACCTATGTAGTTTCTCTTTCCAGCAGAACGATCGTATATAAAGGAATGTTCCTGGTAGGCCAGCTGCGTACCTTCTTCGCAGATTTGCAGAGTGAAGATTACGAATCCGCCATTGCCATGGTACACTCCCGTTTCTCCACCAATACCAATCCCAGCTGGGAACGTGCCCATCCGAACCGTCTGATGGTACACAACGGTGAGATTAACACTATCCGCGGCAATGCCGACAAGATGCTGGCCAGGGAGGAGAACATGGAATCCGAGCATCTGAAAGGCCAGCTGCACAAAGTACTGCCTGCTATCAGCAAGACCGGTTCCGACTCCGCTATGCTGGACAACACGCTGGAATTCCTGGTAATGAGCGGCATGGAACTGCCTCTTGCGGTCATGATCGCTATCCCCGAGCCCTGGGCGAACAACAAGGCCATGTCCCAGACCAAGAGAGATTTCTACCAGTATTACGCTACCATGATGGAGCCCTGGGACGGCCCCGCATCCATCCTGTTCTCCGACGGAGATATCATGGGTGCGGTACTGGACAGAAACGGCCTGCGTCCTTCCCGTTATCTGATCACTGACGATGATACCCTGATCCTGTCTTCCGAGGTAGGTGTCCTTCCTGTTGATCCCACGAAGATCAAGTTAAAGGAAAGACTTCGTCCCGGCAAGATGCTCTTGGTCGATACCGTACAGGGCAGAGTCATTGACGATGAGGAGATCAAGGAAAAATATGCTTCCAGACAGCCCTACGGTGAATGGCTGGACAACAACCTGACAGAATTGAAGAGTATTCACATCCCGAACCAGCGTGTCCCTGAGTACACCTACGAAGAGCGTCAGCGGATGCAGAAAGCTTTCGGTTATACCTACGATGAGATGAAACAGAGCATTCTGCCTATGGCAAAGAACGGCAGTGAAGCGATTGCCGCCATGGGTGTGGATACGCCGCTTCCCGTCTTAAGCAAGACGAACCACCCGCTGTTTCATTATTTCAAGCAGCTGTTTGCACAGGTAACCAACCCGCCCATCGATGCGATCCGTGAGGAGATCGTGACTTCCACCACCGTATACATCGGTACCGAGGGCAACATTCTGGAGGAGACCCCGAAGAACTGTAATGTTCTGAAGGTCAACAACCCGATCCTGACCAACACGGATCTGTTGAAGATCAAGAACATGAAGGTAGACGGATTCAAAGTAGAAGTCGTACCTATCGTATATTACAAGAACACCAGCTTAGAGCGTGCCATTGACAGACTGTTCGTGGAAGTGGACAGAGCTTACAGAGACGGCGTGAACATCCTGATCCTGTCCGACAGAGGCGTGGATGAGAACCATGTGCCCATTCCTTCCCTGCTGGCCGTATCCGCCCTGAACCAGTATCTGGTACGCACCAAGAAGAGAACCAGAGTCGCACTGATCCTGGAATCCGGCGAACCCAGAGAGGTACACCATTTTGCTACGCTGCTAGGTTACGGTGCCTGCGCCATCAACCCTTATCTGGCACAGGATACCATCAAGGAACTGATCGAGAGCAATATGCTGGATAAGGATTACTATGCAGCAGTGGATGATTACAACAATGCTGTCCTCCACGGCATCGTCAAGATCGCATCCAAGATGGGTATCAGCACCATCCAGTCCTATCAGGGTTCCCAGATCTTCGAGGCTATCGGTATTGCACCGGAAGTGATCAGTAAGTATTTCTCCAACACCGTATGTCGTGTGGGAGGTATTACCTTAAAAGATATTGAGCAGCAGGTAGACGACCTGCACTCTCAGGCATTTGATCCTCTGGGACTGAAAAACGATCTGACCTTAAACAGCCCCGGACATCACAAGATGCGCAGCGGCGGTGACGAGCATCTGTACAATCCCGCTACCATCCATATGTTACAGGAATCCACCAGACGCGGTGATTACCAGATGTTCAAACAGTACACTGCCATGGTAAACGACGAAGATTCCATCAAGAATCTCAGAGGACTGATGGACTTCAATTATCCGAAAAAGGGTGTGCCTATTGAGGAAGTAGAGCCGGTAGAGTCCATTGTGACCAGATTCAAGACCGGTGCCATGTCCTACGGTTCCATTTCCAAAGAAGCCCATGAGACCATGGCCATCGCCATGAACCATCTGCACGGCAAGAGCAATTCCGGTGAAGGCGGTGAGGACCTGGATCGTCTGACCGTCGGACCGGACGGACTGAACCGTTGTTCCGCCATCAAGCAGGTAGCCAGTGGACGTTTTGGTGTTACCAGCCGTTACCTGGTAAGTGCACAGGAGATTCAGATCAAGATGGCACAGGGAGCAAAACCCGGTGAGGGCGGACATCTGCCCGGAGGAAAGGTATATCCCTGGATCGCCAAGACCAGACACTCCACGCCCGGTGTGTCCCTGATCTCTCCGCCCCCTCATCACGACATTTATTCCATTGAGGATCTGGCGCAGCTGATCTATGATCTGAAAAATGCCAACACCCAGGCAAGAATCTCTGTAAAACTGGTATCCGAAGCCGGTGTGGGAACGGTCGCAGCCGGTGTAGCCAAGGCGGGAGCCCAGGTCATCCTGGTATCCGGCTATGACGGCGGTACCGGTGCGGCACCGAGAAACTCCATCCACAATGCCGGACTTCCCTGGGAACTGGGACTGGCAGAGACCCATCAGACCCTGATCATGAACGGCCTGCGTAATAAAGTCCGCATCGAGACCGACGGTAAGCTGATGAGCGGCAGAGACGTAGCCATCGCAGCCATTTTAGGTGCCGAGGAGTTCGGTTTTGCCACCGCACCCCTTGTGACCATGGGCTGTGTCATGATGAGAGTATGTAATCTGGATACCTGCCCGGTAGGCGTGGCTACCCAGAACCCGGAGCTGCGGAAAAACTTCCGCGGTAAGCCGGAATATGTGGAAAACTTTATGAAATTTATCGCACAGGAGCTGCGGGAATACATGGCAGCACTGGGCGTGCGTACCGTAGATGAACTGGTGGGCAGAACTGATCTGCTGAAGAGAAAAGAGCATCTGACCGATCGTCAGGAGGAAGTGGATCTGACCCAGATCTTAAGCAATCCTTACGAGGGCAGCAAGCAGAAGGTGACCTTTGATCCCAGGCAGGTCTATGACTTCCAGTTAGAGAAGACACTGGATGAGAAGGTGCTGTTAAAGCAGTTAGGAAAAGCCATCGACGCAGGACAGAAGCGCAGCATCGAAGTTGACGTCAGCAACACCGATCGTGCTTTCGGTACGATCCTCGGAAGTGAGATCACCAGAAAATTGGGCGATGATGTGGAAGAGGATACCTACCATGTACTGTGCAAGGGTGCCGGCGGACAGTCCTTCGGAGCCTTCATTCCCAAGGGTCTGACCCTGGAACTGGTAGGCGACAGCAATGACTACTTCGGTAAGGGCTTATCCGGCGGTAAGCTGGTGGTATATCCTCCTCAGGGCAGCAGGTTCAAGGCTGAGGAAAATATCATCATCGGTAATGTGGCACTGTACGGTGCAACCTCCGGTAAAGCATTCATTAACGGTGTGGCAGGCGAACGTTTCTGCGTACGTAACTCAGGTGCCATCGCAGTTGTCGAAGGTGTAGGTGATCATGGTTGTGAATACATGACCGGCGGACGTGTGGTAGTCTTAGGACCCACCGGAAAAAACTTTGCAGCCGGTATGAGCGGCGGTATCGCTTATGTACTGGATGAAGGCAACGATCTGTACAAGCGTCTGAATAAGGAAATGGTATCCTCCAGCGAGATCACATCCAAATATGATGTGCTGGAGTTGAAATCCATGATCCAGGAGCATGTGGCACTGACCAATTCCGCCAAGGGTAAGGAAGTGCTGGACAACTTTGGAGAGTATCTGCCCAAGTTCAAGAAGATCATCCCTCATGATTATGAGAGAGTCTTAAAGACCATCGTCCAGATGGAGGAAAAAGGACTGAGCGCAGAGCAGGCACAGATCGAAGCATTCTATGCCAACACCAGAAAGTAGGAGGCCAGTGTGAAAAGTAATCTTGATAGATTGCTTTTCACACGACTAATTTGTGCCGCGGGCGCCACAAATTAGTTTATCGCAGAACTAAATATGAAATTTAGTTCGCGATTCTTCCGACGCCGAAGCGTCTGCAGAATGGAGAGAGTCATGGGAAAACCAACGGGATTTATGGAATATAAAAGGGAAGTCAGCGTGGCTGAGGATCCGAAGAAGAGAATACAGCATTTTAATGAATTCCATGAGCATCTGCCGAAGGAAAAGCAGCGTTTACAGGGTGCCAGATGTATGGAATGCGGTGTGCCGTTCTGTCAGTCGGGCATGATGATCTGCGGTATGGCCAGCGGATGCCCCCTGCACAATCTGGTGCCGGAGTGGAACGACCTGGTATATACCGGCAACTGGCAGCAGGCTTACAACCGCCTGAAGAAGACCAACAATTTCCCCGAGTTCACTTCCAGAGTATGCCCTGCCTTGTGTGAAGCGGCATGTACCTGCGGGTTGAACGGGGATCCGGTCTCCACCAAGGAGAACGAATATGCAATTATTGAAAACGCCTACAGCGAGGGTTATGCGGCAGCCAAGCCCCCTGTGGTGCGTACCGGCAAAAAGGTAGCAGTCATCGGCAGCGGTCCTTCCGGACTGGCAGCGGCGGATCTGCTGAACCAGAGAGGACATCAGGTCACAGTATTTGAGCGCTCCGACCGTGTAGGAGGACTGTTAATGTACGGCATCCCCAACATGAAGCTGGAGAAACAGATCATTGACCGTAAGATAGCCATCATGAAGAAAGAGGGCGTCACCTTTGTCACCGGTACGGATATCGGTAAGGACATCAAGGCATCCAAGCTGTTACATGATTTTGACCGTGTCGTACTGGCCTGTGGTGCTTCCAATCCTAGAGACATCAATGCTCCCGGCAGAGATGCCAGAGGAATCTATTTTGCGGTGGATTTTCTGAAAGCCAATACCAAGAGCCTGCTGGATTCGAACTTTGAAGATAAAAAATATGTGGAGACCAAGGGTAAGAACGTGGTCATCATCGGCGGTGGTGATACCGGTAATGACTGTGTGGGAACTTCCATCCGTCACGGTGCCAAGTCTGTGACCCAGATCGAGATGATGCCCAAGGCTCCGGACAAGAGAGCAGAGAACAATCCCTGGCCCGAATGGCCGAAGGTCTGCAAGACCGATTACGGTCAGGAAGAAGCCATTGCAGTCTACGGACATGATCCGAGAATCTATGAATCTACGGTCAAGGAATTTATCAAGGATAAGAACGGCAACCTGAAAGCCGTGAAGATCGTGAAGCTGTCCTGGGAAAAGGATCCGGCTACCGGACGCATGAAGATGCAGGAGATCGCCGGAAGTGAGCAGATCCTGGATGCGGAGATCGTACTGATCGCAGCAGGATTTTTGGGAAGTCAGAAATATATTACCGATGCTTTCGGGGTGGAATTAAATGAACGCACCAACGTAAAAACTGCCCCCGGCAAATACCAGACCAGTGTGGAAAATGTATTCGTCACCGGTGATATGCACAGAGGACAGTCCCTGGTGGTGTGGGCGATCCGTGAAGGCAGAGAAGCCGCACATGCTGTGGATGAGAGCCTGATGGGCTACTCTAATCTGGTGATCCAGTAGAGGTATTATTCTCGTAGATGGATCTCAGACCTTTCATAAGAAGATTCTGATCGATATGGATCTTCGTTTCACAATGTGGAATGACGGTCGTTGCGTACCCTCCGGTGGCAACGACCGTTGCTTTTTGCCCTAACTCTGTCTGGATACGGCGGATCAGTCCGTCGATGGCACAGGCGTTGCCCAAGAGCATTCCCCCGGTGATGCATTCCTGCGTATTCGCACCGATGGTGTGGGCGGGCATATGAATGTCCCCTTTCGGGAGCTGGGCGGTCTTGCCTAAAAGTGCCCTGTGGGCGGTTCCAACACCGGGAAGGATCAGGCCACCTAAAAAGCGACGGTTCTCATCCAACACGTTAAAAGTCGTGGCGGTGCCCAGGTCGATGGTGACGAAAGGCAGGGAATAGCGGGAAATGGCTCCTGCAATATCTGCCAGTCGGTCACAGCCCACCTTTTCCGGGAATTCCGTACAGATCTCGTAGCCCAGATCCAGCTTATGGGAAAGAATCAGAGGTTTCCGTCCCAGAAAAGTTTCCAGAGCAGAGGAAAAAACGGCTGTCACCGAAGGCACAACCGAGGAAATCATAGATCCCTCAAAGGCCTCGGCAGACAGGCCGTGTTTGTTCAAGATCATATTCAGTTTTTCAATATATCCAGCATCAGACAGGGGACGACGGGACGATATCTTCTCAATAAAGAGCAGCTTATTTCCCTGAAATCCCCCGATGCCGATCGTAGTATTTCCGATGTCGATTGTCAGTACCACGGGTATACTCCTGTTATGCTGCAGACCCTGCTTTCTGATATACAGGAATGACTTTTGCCTTGATCAGTGCCAGCCCTACCGCTCCGGTCAGGAACGTGGATGCACACATCTCGAAGACCGCATTCACACCTACAAAAGAGCAGATGAATAAAATCGCGTTTTTACCACCCATCAGTCCCTGCACATAGGAAGTATTGCCGAACAGCAGTACTAAAAGGGACATGAAAAATGCGGTGTTGAAAAATGCGCTGCAAAATCCGGTGATCATGCAGGCGATTCTGTCTCCTACGGCTTTGCGGCTGTAACGGAAGACATATCCCAGCAGAAATCCGTCCAGAAGTCTGGGGATGAAACGCTGGATGAAGGCCAACACAGGGTTGATGCCAAAAAGCATTGCTCCCATGGCGCTGGTGCCTCCCACGCCGATGCATTGCAAAAAGCTGGTCAATCCGAATACTGCTCCCATGGCGGCTCCGCCTACAGGGCCAAGAGTGATTGCAGCCAGTGCAACGGGGATGACATTGAAGGTGATTGCCAGGGGGCCGATGTTCAGGTACCCGAGCGGGGTATAAGCCATCAGCAAAAGTACCGCAGCAAACAATCCCATCAACGTGAGTCGCATTGTCTTACTTTGTTTGTTCATATGAAATTTTCCTCCTTGTTACCATTCTCCCTCTGGGAGATACAATACAAGTTGTCCCGGTGATTCGGGACACTCCTACTGTTTATATCATATCCCGGACAAAAAGAAAAGTGATATTTGCATAAAATATGCACTTATGGTATTTTAGGAGTACAGTTTTGAAGTATTTTTGATAAATCAGGCAAAAGGAGACGACTATGCTGAAGGGAAAGACCGTAGTTCTGGCAATCTCGGGAAGTATTGCTGCATATAAAATGGCCAATGTAGCGCGGATGCTGTTAAAACAGCACTGTGATGTGGAAGTGCTGATGACACAGAATGCCACGCAGTTCATCAACCCCATTACTTTTGAAAGTCTGACGGGACATAAATGTCTGGTGGACACCTTTGACCGCAATTTCCAGTACAGTGTGGAACATGTGGCACTGGCAAAGCGGGCGGATGTGGTTCTGGTGGCACCGGCTTCTGCCAATGTGATCGGCAAGATTGCAAACGGCATCGCAGATGATATGTTGACCACTACGGTCATGGCATGTCCCTGCAAGAAGATTGTGTCCCCTGCCATGAATCATAATATGTATCACAACCCCATCGTGCAGGATAATATCGAAAAATTAAAGCATTTCGGCTATGAGATCATCACTCCGGCCACGGGAATGCTGGCCAACGGCGATATCGGTGACGGCAGAATGCCGGAGGAGTCCGTACTGTTCGAAGCCGTGGTGAAGGAGATCGCCTGCGAGAAGGATCTGGCGGGCAAAAAGGTGCTGATCTCCGCAGGTGCCACCAGAGAACCCATTGACCCGGTGCGTTTTATCACGAATTACTCCAGTGGAAAAATGGGTTATGCCCTGGCGAGAGCTGCAATGCACCGCGGCGCAGAAGTGACGGTGGTGGCAGCCCATACGGATGTGGAGCCGCCGTTGTTTGTAAATGTGGTGCCGGTACAGACGGCAGCAGAGATGTACGATGCAATCGTGTCCAGAGCGCAGGACTATGATTTTGTCATCAAGGCAGCAGCCGTGGCAGACTACACCCCGGCAGTGACAGCAGACAATAAGATTAAGAAAAAAGACGGAGACATGTCGATCCCTCTGGTGCGGACGAAGGATATTTTGAAGGCCCTTGGGGAAAACAAGAGACCGGGACAGATTTTGTGTGGATTTTCCATGGAGACGGAAAATGTGCAGGAGAATTCCCGGAAGAAGCTGGAGAGCAAGCACTGTGACATGATCTGTGCCAACAGTTTGAAGAGCGCAGGAGCGGGCTTTGGCACGGACACCAATATTGTGACACTGATCACAAAGAATTCCGAGGAGAGTCTGGAACTGATGAGCAAGGAACAGGTGGCACATAAAATTCTGGATAAGCTGCTTGCAATAGTCCAGCCATAGAACAGCAGAATGAATGCGAGGGGGCTTGCACACAAAGCGTTAATTCTGTAGAAAAATCATTTGCTTCTATGCAAAAAGATGGTATGATAGAAACAATGATGTATAGCCGTGTGGACGGCAGATTGAGAGGATGAAATGGACAAAATTATTTTGACAGGTGACAGACCCACCGGAAGATTACATGTGGGACATTATGTAGGCTCCCTGAGAAGACGTGTAGAGCTGCAGAATTCCGGCGAATATAAGAAGACTTTTATCATGATCGCAGACGCACAGGCGCTGACGGATAATATCGAGAATCCCGAGAAGGTGCGCCAGAATATTATTGAAGTGGCGCTGGACTACATGTCCTGCGGACTGGATCCCAGCAAGGCAACGATCTTCATTCAGTCTCAGATCTCCGAACTGTGCGAGCTGACCTTCTATTACATGGATTTGGTAACCGTAGCCAGATTACAGAGAAACCCGACCGTAAAGAGTGAGATTCAGATGCGTAACTTCGAAGCCAGCATCCCTGTGGGATTTTTTACCTATCCCATCAGCCAGGCTTCCGATATTACCGCTTTCAAGGCGACCACCGTTCC
>ENA-UAIR01000173-UAIR01000173.1-human-gut-metagenome-genome-assembly--contig:-NODE-173-length-13149-cov-3.640828_pt1 | contig 13149 bp, 7 predicted proteins | sample MGYA00244421_ERZ654393 | MGnify/ENA primary metagenome ERZ654393 (study PRJEB26926, sample SAMN06165162) | human gut metagenome | biome: ENVO:00009003; feature: ENVO:2100002; material: ENVO:00002003... | reverse complement strand
CACCCTTGTCATTGAGCGTGTCGATGATGTTCAGCAAGTCCTTTGTGGAGCGTCCTAAACGGCTGATACTCTCGATGTAAAGGGTGTCGCCCTCACGCACATAGTCAAGCATAGCCCTGAGCTGTGGGCGGTCTTTGTTCGCTCCCGAAATCTTCTCGGAGAAGATGCGGTCAACCTGATAGCTGTCCATGATCTCCTGCTGTCTTGCTGTCTCCTGATGTTCTGTGGATACTCTGATATATCCGATTTTACTCATAAATACTTCCTTTCTTTATTCAAGCTGTCCTTTCTTTCTCTTGGCAGCCTGTTCGTTCTGTAAATAGCGTTTTACAGTCCTCTGACTGTCACGCTTCTGCTGTACAAGCCTTGAAAGCCTGTCCGCTTCTTTCTTATATGCGGTACGCTCCGCACTTAGCTCGGCATATTCTTTTCGGGTATTTTCAAGCTCCGTTTTCAGCTTGCTGAGTTTCGGTATATGACCGTCTGGAAACAGCTCGATCAGCTTCTTGTAAGCCTTATTATACTCGTCAAGCTCGTGGCAAAAATCGCTCTTGTACTTGGTTTTTGCCTTGCCCTCCAGAGAGGTATATTTCTTGTGATACTCCACAAATTCATGATACTTCTCGATAGTCGGAATTTGCTCCTCCAATTCATGAATACGACGGCTCATGGTCATTTGCGGAGTTGACATAACGGTGAACTTCGCAAGAGCCTTATGAGCTGCACTCTCCAATTCTTCGAGGGTGGAGTTGCTTGTGTTCATCTCGTTGAGTGCCTTGCTTACCACCTTCATATTCTCACGGTCTGCCCAATTTTGTAAGCCCTTAGATTCCTGAAATTTCTCTGCCGTGGTGCGAATGATCTTTGCTTTCGGGTTGTGCGACATTTGGTACTTATAACTCTCGATACGCTTTCTGATCTGCTGGCTCTCGTAGAAGTAGCCCAGCGTTTTGGCTCTTGTGAACTTCGCCCTCGGATTACGCTCTTTCTGCTCCGAAAGCATGAATTTCAGGTCTATTTTGTGGTCGGGATTGTAGTCAACAAGTATTCCGAAATCGGCACATTTCGCAAGGAAATCTTCAAAATCCTCGCTGACTTTGATAACTTCGTCAATGGCTCTTTTAAGCTGTTCCTTCCACGAAAGACTCTGCTTATCAAGCTCCCACTCCCAATGGCTCTTGCCCTTTGAAAGATGCGGGTTTTCGATGATAGAAAGTCCGTGTTTTCTGCATAGTTCGTCCGAAATCGTGCGGAGTTTGCTCCACGCTCGGTCGGGTATCTTTCCCTGATTATGCTCGGTTTCAAAAGTGTGTCCTGTATAGAAGTTCACATTGTTCACGATTATGTGGTTGTGGATATGTTCATGGTCGCAATGGACGGCTAAAACATACTGATACTCGTCATTGAAAAGAGCCTTGCAAAGTTCCTGCCCGATAAGCAAAGCACGTTCGGGAGTGACCTCGCTGGGTGCGAACGATTGTATTATATGCTGGCACTCGCTTCGGCTTCGCCCTGTGCCGACTGACTGCCTGATGTTCCTAAACTGTTCTGATGCTCCAGATGGAGAAGATACGCACAAGTTGCTAACAACATATTTGCCGTCTGCGGTTTTGTCTGGGTTGCAGATATAAGCAATTGCACCGTATGTTCCCGTGTGGATCGTATGGATACGAGTAACCGCCAAACTTCCTCTAACCTCGCTTTCATATCGGCAATATCTTCGTCATAGAGCTTGCCGCCTTTATTGACACGGTGGGCTACCTGATTGAACGAATTGGAGATAGACGATATGTACCGTGCTATCTGCTTTATGTCCTCGGTATCTTCCTCAACATTCATCACGGTCAATGCAGAATAACGGCAAAAATCGCCTCTGCTTCTGAACGATGTTTCAGCATATCGGCGGTTGATCGCTTCAAGCTCCATATCGTTCACTCGAAATGTAATGAGGTGCTTGCGTACTTCACTCGGCTCGGTGTCCTGCGGTGGAGATTCGCCCTCGGTGGTTTCGGGCGGTTCTGTGAAGTCAACCTCTCCCGATTCTGAGACTTCCAACATTGGAACAGGCTCAGCAGCGGTGTCCTCGGCGGTATCCGTTTCGGGATTTTCGGACAGCATATCCGCCCGCATTTCGTCCGCATAAGTGTGGGCAAGTTCTTCCGCAAGTTCCTCGACCTGCTTATGCTTAAACAGCTTTGCAAGGAAACCCTTTTCGGGCTTTTTGAATATTGACATTGTGTTGTCCTCGCTTTCTCGGCGGTTCTGCCGCCGTTCTTCGATTGCTCCTGCAATCGCTCTCAGGGGTCTTAGGGGAATTTTCCCCTGACAAGCCGTATAAAGTTTACGATTTTCCATAATCGTAATACTTTATACCGTGCTTGTGAAAATTGATCGGGCGTTCCACGCCCTCACTTGTATTTCGCCGTTTCACGGCTGTTTTTCACGCTCCTGCGTGTTTGGAGCTATGCGACTTTCTCTCTGTTCCGCACGGCTCTGAGAGTATTTTACTGGGCTTCGGCGCAGTTATGATGCTGGGTTGGCGGCAGTCTGGTGAAACTATTTCCCCGGCTCTCCCTGAGCCGATTTTGAATGTCGATATGCTTATCGTTACATTCAAATTTCTGCCCTGCCTGACCGCCCATGAAAAACACCCCTCACTTATCTACCGTGAAATTTGAGGCTCCGGGCATGATTTTCTGAAAAGTTTACAATTTGTTCATGGCAATTCTCCCTCTTGCATAGTTTAAACACGAGATTTCTGTTGATGATGACGGTGATTTTGGAGGGGTATTTCTCGGAAATGGGATTGCATTTTCGGGGGCGGTGTGATATAATGTGGGAGGGAGAACAAGCACTTATTTTGAACTTTGTAACAGGAGGCATAATATGAATTATCCGATACCAACACATTTAAAATCAATTTTTAGGGTTAATGAAAGAGATACAGACTCTTCCAATTTAAGTGGAAGTATCGTTTGCGATTGCGGATGTGTATTTTTTTCAATCTTACACAATGAGAATCGCCAGTATAATGACAAATTGATTTATAGTGAGCAAGACGGTCTGAAGGTTGTGGCGATATGTAATAACTGCCATAAGAAACACCTGTTATTTGATGAAGCAACACAAGGATATAATGGATTGGTATGTGGTGATTTTAAAACAGCACCTGACGATAGCCTTACAGATTTAATCTGTCACAAGTGCGGTTCAACTGTTTTTTCAATTACTATGGATATTGAAATAGAGGATAAAGAGCAATTCATTGAGGAATGTGTGAATGAATATCCTGATAGATTTTCTCCGGATGACTACATAAACTCTTTCGATTGGATAACCATAAATGTATGTTGCCAAAAGTGTTCAAAACGAATTGAATGGATTAGTTTGGAACTATCATAAATCTACTACAAGCTGCGAAGCATTACGCTCCGCAGCTTTTTTATTTTCCCCATAACAATTTCACGATAAGAAAAGTTTTATGGCGCACTCAACTTCATGCGCACTGCGAATAGACTTTTGCTGTCCGAGAATGCTATAATATTAGCATAGGGTATTATCCCTAAATCCAATACATTGGGAGGTGATGAGAATGAGTAAGAAAGCTAAGACCGAGGTTGATGAGAAGTCCGCTGTTATCATTACGGATGCTGTTCTTGCGGAGAATCAGGCAAAGCTCGACAGCTACGAAAAGTCTATCAAAGCTGTGCAGGAGCGCAGGCGCAAGGTCATCATTGATAGCAAGCTCTACACCTACGATAAGCTCTCACAGCTTTACGGCGGTGCGGAGGGACAGGCACTTCTCGATGCTGTGACTGCGGAGCATACGCTGATCGGCAAGCTGACAGCAAGCGGTATGACCTATGAGCAGATTGGTGAGCTGGCTGACGATAGTTCTGCCGATGCTGACAACAGCTCGGACGAAAGCTATTCCGAAAAGTACGCTAAGCAGATGAGCTTTTCAGAAACAGATCATTCCTATTCGGAGTAACATATATTCCGACAACAAAACGATTGCTGTGTAAGGGACGGCTCTGCCGTTCCGTACAGCACCTGTGCAGGCGTAACGCCCCTGCAACAAAAAGCCATTGCGTGTAGAGATAGATAATCGCAGGCGGAAAGGAGACACTTGCCAAGAAAAGATACAGGATTTACTTTGGCTGAGCTGAATGAGAGATATAAAGATAAGCCGACCAGCAAAGCCGTGTACGAAGTGGACGGTCAGCGTTATGCTGTGACAAGTCATTTCGTGGGTGAAAAAGACCTTGATAAGGTGCTTTATGAACTTGCTTTCAAAAGAGCGTTTCAGAAAACCGAAAAGAACTAAAAAGTTTTGAAAAAAGACTTGCCATATTCGGTTTTCTGCGCTATAATAGTTGTATCATCGAATATGGTTTGCTTTGATTGGAAAGGAGTTATTATGGCAAAGCAAACTACTTACAATGTCGGGATCTATGTGCGTTTGTCGCAGGAGGACGAACGTGCGGGCGAATCCCTTTCGATTGAAAATCAGAAGAAGATGCTGACGGAATATGTCAGCAAGCAGGAGGGGTGGAATCTTATCGAGATATGCGAGGACGATGGCTATTCGGGAACAAGTTTCGATAGACCAGGTATCAAGCAGATTCTTGATGATGCAAAGTCGGGAAAGATAAATCTTATCCTCTGTAAAGACCTTTCACGTTTCGGAAGAAATTATATCGAGGTCGGTCAGTATATAGATTACATTTTTCCTTCATTCAATATCCGCTTCATCGCCCTGAGCGACAATGTAGACACGCTTGACAGAAACAGTTCGGCAATGGATCTTATGCCTGTGATGAATTTATTCAACGAATGGCACGCCGCCAACACGTCAAAGAAGGTACGCAGTGTCATGGCAGCAAATTCTCGGCAGGGCAAGTATCTGGCGGCTTCAGCTTCTTATGGTTACATCAAGGCAGATGATGAAAAGCATACGCCCTTGATTGATGAAGATGCCGCCGTTATCGTAAGACGTATATTTGAGCAGAGGGCAAGAGGGTTAAGTCCGAAGCAGATCGCTATACAGCTTAACAAGGACGGCATCGCAACTCCCTCGGATCATCGTTATCAGCTTAAAGGCAAAGATAATCCCCTTGTGACTTCACATCTGTGGAATGATTGTATGGTGCGTGGCATTCTTAACAATGAGATTTATATCGGAAATCTCGCACAGCAGAGAGTGACAACGGTATCCTACAAAAATCACAAGCAGATACGCAAGGACAGGTCGGAATGGATAGTGATTGAAAATAATCATGAACCTATCATTTCAAGAGAGCTGTGGGACAAGGTTAGAGAGGTTGACGCATCGGTGAGTATCGGCAAGACAACAAAAGAAGGCGTGATTCTTCCGCTGTCAGGATTTATGTACTGCCCAGACTGCGGTTACAAGATGAAAATGAACAGAACCATGCACACCTCTAAGAAGCGTGGAACATATGAGACTGTCAGCTATCGCTGTGGTACTTATGTTAGAAGCGGAATGGACGGCTGCACTCCTCATTCCATTTTGGAAAGAGTAATTTCACAGATTGTTGTTGACGATATTAGAGCAAAGGCACGACTTGCCGTTGAGGACGAGGACGCACTCCGTGAAGCCGTTAGAAAACGCAGACAGGCTACTGCCGATGCGGAGAGCCAGCATAACAGCAAGGAACTCCATGAGGGTGAGAAAAGGCTTGCACAGCTCGAAACGCTTATCAGTAAGACCTATGAAGAAAAGCTCCTCGGTACTGTACCCGAAGAACTCTGCGTGAAAATGCTGAATCAGTATCTTGATGAGCAGAAGATGCTGAGAGAGAAAGTCGCTGTACTGAAAGAAAAGTGCGAAACCGCTGAACAGGCTGAAAAGGATATTGACAGATACATTGAAAATATCAAGAAGTATGTCGATATTCAGGAGCTTACCCGTGAGACTTGTTTGGAGCTTATCGAGTACATCGTGATTGGTGATCGTCCCGAAAGCAAGGACGAGGACAGGCAGATTCACATCTTTTACAAGTTCCTTGACAAAGGGCTTACGGAGAAAAGAAACATTCTGCTTCCGCAGAATGTGGAGTAAATAATATTTGGGTGTACTTTTATGGGGTTCTCCTCACGGAAACCAAGCTCACCGAACGGAACATTGCCCACAGCCACATCAAAGCAGCCGTTCTGAAAACGGTTCTGCTCAAAGCCCTGAATAGCAATATCCGCATCAGGATAGAGTGCCTGAGCAATTCTGCCGGATAACGAGTCGATCTCCACGCCGTAGAGCTGAGAGTGCGACTGCATATCTTCGGGCATTCTGCCGAAAAAGTTGCCGATACCCATTGCAGGCTCTAACACTTTACCGCCGTCAAATCCGAAATTGCCGAGAGCTTCATAGATACCGTCAATAACCGTAGGAGAGGTATAGAAAGCATCATTGACCGTTGAACGAGCCTGAGCGTACTCCTGCGGAGTCAGCAGCTCGGAAAGCTCCTTATACTCTGCGGCCCACTTCGGATCGTCCTTGTCAAAAGCCTTTGCCAAAGCGCCCCAGCCGACATATTTCGACAGGGTTTCCTTCTCCTCAGCAGTTGCAGGACGCTTCTCCCGTTCAAGTGTTTTCAGCGTTTTGATCGCATCGACATTTGCACGGAATTTCGCCTTTGCACCACCCTCACCGAGAGCATCATCAGTGATCGTGAAGTTTTCGCCCTTATCGGGTGCAGTTGCTTCCGGTGCAGGAGCATCGACCTCGGCGTTATCGCTACCAATCTCATCGACCACAGGCGCAAGCTCAGGCTCTTTCTCAGCCTGAACAGTCTGCTCACGCTCCAAGCTGTCAATGAAATGAAAGCTCATGAGCATATCGCCGTTGTCAAGCCGAGAAGTCAGCTCACCGCCGTTAAAAGTCCAGTTCTTCGCACGGTCAAACTCCATGTGGAGGTCTTTGCCCGTAGGTTTGCCGTTTTCATCGAGCTTTCGGGAAGTAAAATCAACGGTGCTTACACCCGTGACGATTCTGCACTCTCCGATACATTCAGGACGGAGATGATCGCTGATTTCAAACATCATACCCGGCTGAATAGCCTTTTTGAGCTGAGACAGGTTCTTGACCGTTGGAATTTCAGGTTTATCGGGTGTGACCTCTGCCTTTTCGGGCTTCACGGGTGCAGACTGCTCCTTTTCTGGTTCAGCCTTGCCGATATACTCATACATACCGCTGTTCAGGAGCTTATCATAGGAGATATTCTCCGTCACAGCGAAACCGCTGCTTTCACGCTGAATGGTGCAATCGTCCGAATAGAACGGGAGTGCGCCCGTCAGCGAAATAACCTCAGAAACCTCGCCAGTAATCTTGTGACGAAATCGGTCACCGACTTCCACGATCTTGTGGCTCTGCTCCTCAGCCTTTTCCGCTTTGAGTGCGGCCCTCTCAGCTTTCTGTTCAGCAGAAAGGTAGGTATCGTCCCTGAGCCGTGATTCTGTCATTGTTGCGACATTGTACCACGAATGACGGAATTTTTCGCCGTTCTCAAAGCTGAAAGTAATGCCTTGGAAATTGTAGTCAACGAGTGAGATCTTGCCCTCACCGCTGTGACCGCCCGTGCCGTATTCCTTTTTCAGAAAATCGGCTAACTGCTGGATAGTCGAGTGCTTTTCCTCGTAAAAGTCCTGCACACGGAGTTTTCCGTGAACAAAGCCAGTACCACGGTCAATCTCGGCGGCAAGTGCTTCATAGACCTGAACACCGTCAACCACCGGACCTTTGGCAAATTCAGACTTCGGCTTTTCGGGCGCAGGCTTAGAAGTGGTCAGCGGTTCGGGATCACCGAAAAGAGAGAGCTGTTCACCCTGTGCTTCGGGCATTTCCCAAAACGGAACATCAGCATTTTCATTACGCTGAATTTCGTCAATGACCGCTGCGTCCGTAAAGAGAGGACGGTCAATGGCCTCAGTCTCCGCAGTTGGAGTCTCCACCGCAGGAGCATCATCGACCGCCATAACGCCCAGCTCATAAGCAAGACCGTCAAGCTCTGCATTGTGGTTTTCATAGGTGTCGATAGAGATAACACCATCGGCATTGTCGATAATAACCGTAGCACCGAGGGAAAGTGCCTTGTCTTTGATCTCGTCAAGGCTTTCAGCATCACCCTTATATTTCAGCGTGACCGCAGGCACATCTTCCACAGAAGAAATATCCTGAACCTCAGAAGCATCGCTCATAAGCTCTACCGTCTGTTCGTCCTTGCTTTTATGCCTGTCGATAACATCATCGGGAACGGAAACAAGGTCAGAGAAATCAAGCCCCGTCAGACCGTTCTCGATCATATCCTCGATATTATCATACTGCTCCGTATTATAAACCTCGCCGTCAAATTCATAGGTGATTTTGAAGTCCACAAGGTCAGCCGTTACCTGAATCGGCAGCTCATCATCGGTCAGCGTGGTAAACGCAAGACCGACATTGTGCAGATCATCAAAATCAGCACCCTGACGGTATTCCGCTTCACAGAAGTCGTTGATAAGCGACTTTGCCTTGTCAAGCGGAGTTTCAAAGGTACGCTGAAAATCCATGATCTCCACAGGCTTATCGGGATTATGTTCAAGCATTGCAGTTTGCAGGAGCTTCAGGAATGTGGACAGCTCACGGTACGGCTCGATCTCCATTTTATCGCCACGGTTATAGATACCGCAGACAGGTTCGCCGCCGTAAAACAGTTCACCGACCTTATCACCGTCAGCGATAGCCAGTTTCCATGTGCCGCCCTCAGTTTCCGCAGACTCGCAGTCAGTGCCGAAGAACTTGTCAACGACCTGCTGTAATGTCTGGAGCTTCTCAGCCTCACGCTTCGGAGGGTTCAGCTCAAATGCCTGTTCAATCAGGACAGTATATCCAGCTTCTCTCAGCTTGTCGGAGTATTCGTCCTTGACATGAGCCGGAAAACCGACCATAGGCTGCCCATTTTTGGAGAGCATACGCAGTCCGAGGACTTCCGCACCGATCTCCGCATTTTTGCCGTGCATCTCGTAGAAGTCACCGACCTTGCGGAGCGATACCGGACCTTTGTCCTCCGGCTCTGCCTGTTCAGGAGCATCAACAACAGGTGCAGGCTTTTCAGCCTTAGACAGAATCTCAAAGCCCTTTTCCTCCATGTCCTGCTGCCAACCTTCATAGGCAAGCACATCTGAAGTACCGAGCAGAATACCGCCGTAATCGGGTGCGTCAAGGTCTTTCAGCGAAATGCTCTTATCGCTGATACTCTCGACCTCACGGCGCTTTCCCTCATACAGAATGGTATCACCGACAGCAAGGTCAGACACCTTTGCGGTATCCGGCTTTTCCTGCACAAGTTCCTTTTCACGGAAGAACTCAGGCATTTCCGTAAAGCCAAAGCTATCACAGAAATACGCTGTATCCTTGCCGTCAACGGAAATGACGATCACATCGGAAACAGACAGAGAATGACCTCTGAAATCTTCGGGGTGATCAGTATTGAACTGCGTATAGAGTGCTTCAAGGGTGGCATTTCCTCTGAACTCTCCGACTTCACCCTCATAGACAACCTCATAATCATCGTGATTGAGCTGTACGCCGTCCCTTTTGAGCTGTTCCATATCCTCAAAGCGGACACCGTGATACTTTTCGCCGCTGGGCAACTGATAGATCTTGAAAGTACCCTGAGCCTTTTCCACATCATCATAGGTGCGAATCGGGTGCTGTGCCTTGAAATCGTCGAAGATACGATGTTCCTCAGTGGTCAGTTCAGAATGTGCTTCAAGGAAAGGAACGAAAATGTCAAGCATTCTCTGCGCTCTTTCCTTATATTCCGGCTGATTGAACGGGTGCTGCGTATAACCAAGGATACCCTCATTATATGTGCGGATATGGTCGATCAGCGAACCACCGTCCGTACCCTTGCCGTCGCCAATGTCAAAGCGGCCGTCATAGTTGAACTCCTCACCGCCGATGACAGCAGTAATGCTGAAATCGGTCTTTTTGTACCAACCTGCTTTCAGCTCAGGGATATTACGCTCAGAGTGCTGTTTTTCATCGAGGTATTCAAGGACAGCATTGCCGAGAGCAAAACTGCAATCGGGGTGTGCAAGGGCAAAATCGTGAACGATGTCACTTTCGCTTACCCATTCATCGCCCTTATCCTTGCCGAAATGGAAGGTCAGGCTATCTGGCTGCTTTTCGGGTGTTTCTGCTTCAAAGCTCACATGATACTTTTCCTTTGCGATGATAGCAAAAGCCTTTTCGGTCTGAACTTCATCACCGAGAATATCATAGAGTGCCTTCTTGATACGGTTGAGCTTCGGGATATTATCGCCGTTCTCCCAGCCGTGCAGAGCTGCACCGTCAAACGCTGTCAGAAGGTCTGCGATCTTTTCATCGGAAATATCGGGGATAGCATCGAGCATATCGTCACGAACCCACCAGAAAGCAAGGTCATTGAACTCCTCATGGGTGCGGTCAATGAAAGCCTGTCCGATCTCCTCAAAGGAAACAAAACGCTCCATACCGCCGAAACTGCACATAAAGCCGTCCTCAGTTCTCTCCGTATGCAGGGAGTGGCGGAGGTTTTCAGCATAATAATAGGTGCGGTCTGAAATCTCGCCCTGTTCAAAGATAAACTCAATATCTGCGGCCCCGCTGCCCTCTAACAGTCCGAGAGCAAGCTCACGGCGAATATCCTCTCCGTCATGGTAACGCTGGGCAAGGTCATAGAGTGCAGGCTCAGAAAGATGATAGCCGAAAGCAGCCTTGTCGTTGGGCTTATGCTTATCAAGATAACCGCTGTCAAACAGCGGATACGCCATATCCTCCCACTCATCAGAAGAAAGAGTGCGCTCCGCAAGGAATTTCGCAAGGTCAGCCTTCGGGAACAGCACTTCTTCCTCAGTCGGAACTCTGCTTGCATTCTCACGGTCAATAACTGCCTGCTTATGGGCAGTCAGAAAGTCAGCTACATCGGATTCCTGCAAAGCGTTATGCAGAATCTCGTCATACGCCTGAATATCCTCAGCCGTGAAAGTCTCGTCAATGCTGTCGATCTGACCTCTCGTCACATCACCGACAAACATAGCGGTAATAGCCGCCCTTTGTCCATCGGAGAAATCGTGCTGAGAAAAGAAGTCAGAAAGCTCAATACTGCGGTCAAAACTCGACTTTGCTTCAAGCATATCATGGAGCTTGGAGTGTTCGCCGTAACGCTCCGAAAGAGCTTGTGACAGATACGCATTAACAAGAGAGAGCATTTCACCGAACTGTGCATCATCATAACGATTATCGAAAAAGTCAGCAAGATCGAGCTTTACATCTTCCACCGCAAGGCGATGAACCACGGGAGAGAGTGCCACATTCTGCTCCATAGGCAAACCGAGGTCAGCCATACTCCTGAGCATATCTACCTCACGGACAGCGTTTTCCAAAGCCCTGTGAAATGCAGGAGCGTTCTCTTTATCCACCGCAAAAGCGACCTTGCCGTCACGGACAACAGCATGATAGCTCACGCTTGTTTCAAGGAACGGCTTGACCTTTCCAAACTGTTCAGGTGTGAGCTTGCTCATATAGTAATGGGTGTCACGGTTCGCACGATAGTCACGGTTGCCGACTTCCTGCGCCTTATCGGTACTTGCAAACTGATTACGCATATTCACAACTTCGTCCCTGATGTTGCGGACAGCAAAGAGGTCAGCGTGAGATACCGTCAGCGTACCCTTGCCGGACGGATAGACTCTGCCCGAAAACTGCATACTGCGCTTTGACATGATCTCAGCCATTTTCAGGACTAAATCACGGTCAGCCGAAAGATACTCTTTCTGCGGAATATAGCGATACTCTGTTGAACCGAAGATGTTTTTTTCGGGCGGAGAATATGGTCTGTTTGATTTGTTCGGTACAAGATCGGGAGTGCCTGCAATCTGCCTGAACCACTCCACATCTTTATCATTGATCGCCATAATGACGGAATTATCACGGGCATAGGCATAGTAGTTGATGCCCGATCTGTCAAGCTGTTCCTGCAATCTTGCAAAATCAGCCGCCTGGATCGTCACAAGGCTCTTGTCTCTGTTATCTGTTGCCTTGTGCCACATTTCATTGCCGTATCTTTGCATATCTGTCTGCTGAACCTCCTTTTTGTCAGTCTCATGTTCTACTGCTTTTGGGATACCACGAAGCATATCATTCCAGTCTTTGTATGTATCGGGAGTGATAACACGCTTCATGTCGGGATACTGCTCCTGCAAACGCTGGGCAAACTCATTGCCTGCGGTATCATTGTCGGAGCATAAAAATACATGGTCGGGCGAAATGTTATTACGAAGCATTGTATCAAGCACGATATTCGGCTTCACGCCCATCATGGAAACGAGTCTGCAATCGGTCAGCTCTTTATCGTGCATTTGCATATAGGAGAGCATATCTATTGCCGATTCAAAGAAAAAAGCCTTTTCGCCTGTGCCGCGGACTACTTCAAAGCCGTGTCCTGCTGCCGAGCCTGTTGCAATACCCTTGAATTTGTGGTCAGTCGATGTGCCGACTTTCTCAGCACCGATCACTTTGCCCTGTTCGTCATAGTATTTGAAAAGGACATTGCCTGTCTTTTCTTCCTGAGAAATAACGCCTTTCTTTACAAGTGCGGAAAGCATATCATAGTCAAGTCCTCTGGTCTTGCACAGATACGCAAACACACGCCTGCAATTATCAGCTTCGGCAAGGGAAAGCTCCCTTGCCGTTTGCTGAACAGGTTTGGGTTCGTATGTGTGGGACGGAGTATAGGTGCGGTCAATATGCTCACCCGTGAGGGCTTCAACAGCATCAATAAAGGACATATCCATATATTCACGGAGTAAGCCGATATTATCGCCGCCCTTGTTTTCGCTGAACCTGAACCATTGACCACGTTCGCCCGGACCGTTGTCCTTGATATGCAGGCTGTCATGTTCCTTCCACACATACTCTTTGCCGACCTTTTTCAGGTCAAAGCCGTGAGACATGAGAAACTGAGGAAGATTGACGAGGTTCGCCCTTTCTTTCTGTTCATCAGTAATTCTCATCTGTTATTCCAACCCCTGATTATTTCTCTTTTTGGGTGTCTGCTGTCTCTGCTGAGGGTTCTGCTGACCTCGACCGCTGATACGCTGGGCATC
>ENA-UAIR01000169-UAIR01000169.1-human-gut-metagenome-genome-assembly--contig:-NODE-169-length-13273-cov-4.575352_pt1 | contig 13273 bp, 8 predicted proteins | sample MGYA00244421_ERZ654393 | MGnify/ENA primary metagenome ERZ654393 (study PRJEB26926, sample SAMN06165162) | human gut metagenome | biome: ENVO:00009003; feature: ENVO:2100002; material: ENVO:00002003... | reverse complement strand
CATACGAGATGTCTTAGGGTCTCGTGGGCTCGGAGATGTGTATAAGAGACAGTTCTTATAATGAGGCTGTCCCTCTCTGTCGGTATAATATTCCGGGGTACACAACTGCTCCCAGAAATGAAACGTCTTCCACAGCAGGGGGCGCAGAATCTCCTGTTCCAGATCCAGGCTTTGTTTTCCGCAGACTTTGGCCAGATCCTCTGGCAGTGGGATCTGCCGGTTACCAAAGCACTGCCAGTACTCAAAGATCGGCACCATCAGCCAGGAAGCCCCGGCATTCCAGTACTGGAAAGGATAGTCAATATCATACTCTACCATAATTGCCCGATTACCGTCGGTATTCACCGGTGCCAGCAGGGCATCCCACATGCCGTAAACAGCTTTTGCATTCTCCTTCCAGTCCCCGATCTGGCGGAGGATAAAATACATATATCCCCAGGCCGCTTTTTCCATGTGCCCGGTATTCATACCAGAGACCTGAATATTCACATTGGCATCCATCGTATAGGCTCCGCTCCAGCCGGGATTCCATTCCCCTGTCCACAGTCCGCACAGCCTCGGTGCAGAATATCCGGCGCAGGCAGCCTGCACATATCTGCCTGTCTGGTAGATCCGTTCCATCAGTTTCTGCAACATCTGCGGCGTATTTTTCTGCCGCTGTAACAATTCCGTATTGGTCTCCTTTTCTACGCCTTCCTCTCCGGAATCCGCTGTCTGTTCTCCCAGATGAAAACTTACTGTACCATAGGTCTCCCTCTGCTGTTCCTTCTGCAGTGCCAGCGCTCTCTCATAATTCCAGCTGCCTTCTTTTGTACGGTATTTCGCCACTGCGCTCTTCAGGTCTGCCAACACCGCATCGATGGTTTCCTGTGTTTTCACCCCCGGAAAATCTTCCATTTCTCCCATTTCAACCTGGGCAGCCGTCTTCGCCAGGATCCAGACTGCCTTTGCTCCCCGGATGTGGATTTCTTTGCCGCCTTCCGTCTGTTCCACATTTCTGCTTCCTCCTGTATGTAGAATCCGTACCATGGTCACATACCCCTTATCCTGCAGCTCGCTTTCCACAAATACCGGATAATGCGCTGCCTGTCCGAGATAAGTGCCCGCCTTGTCATAGACCAGTTCATATTTCATATTTACTTCCGGTCCGGTTCCCCACTTTTTTACTCCGAATTTTGGCAGCGTCTCCGGCGGATCTATGGAAAGTATCAGTTCGGGAAGTGTCTCCTTTCCGCCTGCCAGATACTGTGTCACAACGCAGTCCTCTCTGGAGACAAATGTATGCCGACTGAAGTCCCCGGTCTTATCCCGATAGTCCATAATGACCTCCCCGGTCTCTCCTACCATCCGGCGGCTGTATGCTTCGAGCTCCTGCTGTGGTGTCGTGATCCGAAGCTGCATCCCCGGATGGTAGGCATACAGGTAAGTTCTTTTTCTGCCGTGTACATTCCAGGTAGCATCCATATGCAGCACTGCCTGTCTGGCCTCCTGCAGCTCACTTCCCACTTCCGGCGGAGTCATTCTGGGTTCTTCTGTCGGCATCAGCAGTTCTATATTCTGATAGGTCAGTACCTCTTCATAGGGATCACAGGAACAGATCACTCCGCTGTGTCCATTGCCTGCCACCAGTCTCTCCTGCCAGATTTCACCGGTTTTCAATTTTATTTTCCTTTCGTTCATTTGTCTTCTCCTCGTTTTGAATGCTTTGTATTCTATTTTGAAATATGTTATAATCTGCGTGTTATCTGAATATTACCTTACACGTGAGGAACCTGGTATGTATCAAGTAATCATCGTAGATGATGAACCCCGTATTCTGGAAGGGATCATTCATCTTTTTCCCTGGAACAACTTCGGCTTTGAAGTCGTTGCTTCCTTTACCAATGGGAAAGAAGCCCTGGAATATATCAATGCCCACCCACAGGTGGATATCGTTATGACCGATATCCAGATGCCTGTCATGACCGGTATCGAACTGTCTCAAAAACTGAAAAACGAAGATATCATCGTCATCTTTTTCAGCGCCTATCAGGATTTTGAATATGCCCGGGCAGCAATTATCAATCATGTCACGGACTACCTGATCAAACCAATGAAATATGACGCCATGTCTGCCTGCTTTGAACGCATCCGGAAAACCCTGGACGAACGGGAGAAGGGCCATTATCTGCCTTACGAAGCCAATGCAGACGAGGCGGATTATGTGACGATTGTGAAAAACTATATCAAATCTGATTATAAGACCGCAACATTGGAAGCAGCCGCTTCTCTGGTACACTACTCACCGGCTTATCTTTCTTCCGCTTTCAAGACGGATACCGGTGTCAGTTTCTCCCGTTATCTGCTACAGGTGAGGATGGAACAGGCCATGCAGATGCTGTCGGATCGTTCCGTCAAATTTTACGAGATTGCAGATGCCGTCGGCTATCTGAACCCCAAAAATCTCACCCGTAATTTCAAGGAATATTACGGAATCACACCACAGGAATTCCGTGCAGGGAAACAGCCGGAAGTAACTCCTGAGAACAGAGGATCGTTATCATGATGCACCGATTTTTCTTAAAACGCTTAAAAGTATGGAGTTCTCTCCTGTTAATCCCTACCGGTCTTTTGTTTATATGCATCATGATCCTTACCGCAACCTCCCAGCTACAGACCATCAAAGAGACCACCCAGTCCACTACGGATGATCTCTGTCTGAATCTGGAAAGTACCATGGATGTTTGCACTTCCCAACAGGAAATGATCACGCTGAATTCCCAGTTGCTCTTATCCATGCGCAAGATTCTCTACAACAGAGAGACTACTTACACCGACTATGTCTTCCTAAACAGTATAAAGACCTTCCTCGGCAGTATCTCCGCCTCCCATCCACTGGTGGACAGCCTTTATCTTTATCTGGATGACAATAATATCTTTTTCTCTTCTGACAAGACGATCCGTTTTCTGAGCAGCGATGTGGACGCCGGTTGGTATGATATCTATACCTCCCTTCCGGAAGATCAGGACACCTATATTGTCTCCAGGGAAATGAAGACATCCACCTCATCAACATCAGAAAATGTACTGACGGTATATAAGCGTTTTTCTTATCTGGATGGTGTCATGGTATCCAACCTTTCTCTGATAGAGCTGGAAAAAATGATGTCTGCAAAATCCACATCCTGGAAACACGGTATGTTTCTTCTGGACAGCGGGCAGAATCTTCTGGCTTCTCAGGGGTTTTCTTCTGTTCCCGACTTTTCTGAAGTGGATCTTTCCACACTGACGGATGGCTTTCACTGGGAAAAGGTAGATCATCATTTCTATCTTACTTATGTGATATATCAACCCACCTACCGGTATTATTCGGTGCAGCTGGTTCCTGTTTCCGCCATTATTCTCTATTGTGCACAGAATCTGCTGTTGCCACTGATCATGCTACTGTTTGCCCTGTTCATTATCTTCCTGTTCTCTTATCAGATCACAAGGGATAATTTCCGGCAGATCCAGTCAGTGATTGATCTGTTCGGTAATGCGGAAAAGGGGATCTACCCTACTGAAAAAGATTCTCCGGCAGACCAGCCGGATGACGAATACAGCTTGATCATGAACAATGTCATCCGCATATTCTTAAATACCACATTTTTAAACAGCCAGCTGGCAGAGCAGAAATACAAAAAACAGGCTGCGGAGCTCAGCGCCCTACAGTTACAGATCAACCCACATTTTATGGTCAACACCCTGCAGACTCTGGATTTTGAAGTCTACAAGATAGCAGGCGGTCCTTCCACCGCCAATACGATCATCAGCAATCTGTCAGATATTCTCTCCTACTCTCTGGCCAATCCACAGGTTTCGGTATCGATTCAGGATGAGATCACTTATATTCACAAATATGTGGAAATACAGAGGTTCCGCTTTCCCGACAGTTTTTATTACTTTGAAGAAATCGACAATTCTGTACTGCCGCATGCGTTTAAGCGTCTCCTGCTTCAGCCACTTTTAGAGAACAGTATCAGTCACGGGCTGCGTCCCGGCAATCGCCAGGGAATGGTAAAAATTAAGATTTTTAAACGGGATGATTGGATCCATATATCAATAACCGACAATGGTGTGGGAATTCCAAAAGACAAACTTCAGAAGCTGAGATCAGATCTTATGTCAGACGCTTCCATGCGTATCGGACTCGACAACGTGAACAAGCGTCTGACACTGACCTATGGTTCCGAGAGTGCTCTTCATATTTACAGTAAAGAAGGACTCGGAACCTGTGTGTTTTTCCGCATTCCGGTTCAAATTTAACCCTTCAGACCACTGGTGGCAATGCCTTCCACAAAATACTTCTGTGCAGCGAAGAACAGTATGATCAGCGGCAGAATGGACAGGAAGGACATTGCCATTACTTTATTCCACTGAACCACGGATTCTGCATCCAGAGACAGTCTCAAGGCCAGAGACAGGGTATATTTTTTCACAGAGTTAATGTAGATCAACACGTTTGTATAATCATTGTAAGTCCACATGAACTGAAACAGACCTGCGGAGAAAAGTGCCGGTTTCATCAGTGGCACAAGGATCTTCACGAATACCTTCAGATCACTGCAGCCGTCAAGATAAGCAGATTCATCCAGTTCTCTTGGCAGTCCGCGGATAAACTGGATCAGCATAAATACAAAGAACGAGTTCACAGACAGCAGGCCCTGTAAGTAAAACGGCCAGTAAGTATCCACCAGTCCCAGCTTATTAAACATTGCATAACGTGGGATCATAACTACCGCTCCGGGAAGCATCAGTGTGGCAATCAGAATACCAAACAGAATCTTTTTGCCGGGGAACTGGTATCTGGCAAATCCATAAGCGACAATCGCACTGGATAATACCGTAAATAACGTAGTGATGATCGTCATCACAAAGCTGTTTTTGAAAAATGTAGTATAAGTTATTTTGCTGTTCACATGCCAGCCGTCAATATAGCTCTGGAAGCTGAAGGATGACGGCAGCAGTTTGACAGATCCGAAGATCTCCGCATTGCTCTTGAAGGTTGCGAAGAACATCCAGATGATCGGATACAACATTGCCAGTCCGATCAGAAGTACTACTGTGTAGGTCACCCAGGATACGCTGTTTCTCTTTTTAAGCTTTTTTCTCATCTTAGGTTCCTCCTAAAAATCGTTTCCATCTTCGTAATATACCATCATGGAAGAGAATCGGAATAAAATCATCGTAACGATCATGATCATAATGAAGATCACCCAGGAAATTGCGCATGCATATCCCATTTTATAGAAAGAGAATGCCTCCGTGTACAACTTCATTCCCAACACGTAGGTAGACTTTAACGGGCCTCCGTTGGTAATGACCAGTGAGCTGGTAAAGCTTTGTAATGCAGTGATCGTCTGCATGATAATATTGAAAAATATAATAGAGGAAATCTGTGGCAATGTGATCTTAACGAATTTCTTCCAGCTGCTGGCTCCATCGATATCCGCTGCTTCATACAGATCCGCCGGTACATTTTTCAGGGCTGCCAGGAACATAACGAAGGAAGATCCAAACGTCCACAGTTGCAGTAGAATGATCGTCGGTAATGCTGTCTTGGGATCTCCCAGCCAGTGCAGGGTCGGCAGATGGATTGCTTTCAACAGGGAATTGATAATACCCTCCTCCTGGAACATCAGCTTCCAGAGAATGGCAATACCGATGCTGCCGCCGATCAGAGACGGGATATAATAAATTGTACGAATGAAATTGATTCCTTTCATGTTTTTATTCATAACCAGTGCTACGATCAGAGCCACTGTTAATTTTCCGGGTACAGTAAATATTGTGTATATCAAAGTAACTTTTACGGAATACCAGAATTCATTATCCGCCGTAAATAATTTCACATAGTTGGCCAATCCGATCCATTTCGGAGAGGACATGATATTATATTCTGTAAAGGAATAGAACAGGGATGCAACAAAAGGATATACCTGCAGTCCGATCAATCCGATCAGCCAGGGGGCAATGAATACCAGTCCGATCCACTGCTTCCTTTTTATTTTTTTCTTTTTCGGTGTCATGTAGAGTACCTCCGCCTCGTAAATGTCTGAGGTATCCCGAAATCCTTCAGGATACCCCAGTATCATTTCTGTGTAGTACGAATCCGAAACTGATCCGGGATTACTTGGATGACAGATAATTGTCCAGAAGGCTGATTGTTGACTTGGCAACGTCTTCAGGAGTACCCTGTCCGTAAGCAACCTGAGTAGCTGCATCCTGCAGAATCGCCGTTACTTCTTCCTCTGTGGTCAGCCCCAGATCATTGGTTCCTGTATAGGTCTGGATAATATCCACGCTATCCTTGGCGATGCCTTCCAGAATGCCCAGTTCTGTACATGCTTCCTGCCCTACACTGGTAGGAGGTACGGAACGGACTGTCTTCAGGATCTTGGCTGCATCTGCATTGTTGTAGAAGTAGTTTAAGAACATCATGGCTTCTTCCTGATGTTCGCTCGCACCGCTGACACACATATACTGAGGTGCATTGCAGTACCAGCCTTCATCTTTGGCATTTGTCATAACTGGAAGCTTGCCTGCCGCAAAGTTTCCATCGGGACATGCTGCCTGCAAAGTCTCTACTGTAGAGGAGTATCCGAATGCTGCCACATATTTCTGGTTGATCCAGTTAGGATCTGTTCCCAGATCTGCGCCGTATGCGATAACAGTAGACATAGGTGATGCAACGCCTTCATCATACAATGTCTTAATGTAGTTCAGTACCTCCACCAGATCTTTTTCCTCGAAACCTCTCTTCTTGGTCTCATTTACCAGAACTGTGCTGCCGGTCAACTGCTGTAAGTAAGGGCGGACGATCATGGTATTCAGCTCAGAACTTCCCATGGTCAGCAGATACATATCCTTGTCATACTCCTTGACCTTCTTGCCCATTTCTACAATATCGTCCCAAGTATAATCACTACTGAAGTCAACGCCGATCTCATCAGCTACCTTCTTGTTGTAGATCAGTGCATGTCCGGAAATACCGGTCGGTACACCATACTGATGTCCGTCGAACTGTCCGTTGTTCTTTAAAATAGATTCTTCGAAGGTAGACAGATCAAAGACATCTGAGAAATCTTTGAAGTCTGCAAAGTATCCTGCATTGGATTCTACATAGCCGGGCATCCAACCGGTTCCCATCTGGAAAATGTCAGCTACCGTACCGGATACCAACTGTGCTGTCAGCTTTTCCTGATAACCATCACTGCTGCCGTACTCCGCTTCTATCGTGATCCAGGGATATTCCTGCTCGAACTTGTCGATCACATCCAGTGTTGCCTGCGCTCTCTCATCACCGCCCCACCACATGAAGCGCAAAGTTACGGGATCATGGTTCTCTGCTGTTTCCGTACCAGCAGCTTCCTGCGTGGCTGTCGCCTGAGATGACTGTGTGCCGTCTGTCATCTCTTCGGAAGCGCTGTTGCCGCATCCTGCAAGAGACGCTGTCATTGCCATAGTTACGAGTAATGCTGTTAATTTTAACTTCTTCATTTAGTACCCTCCTTCAATCACATTTATGTGTTTGCTTGATGAGTTCATTATAACGGATTTTGCCAAAAGGTATGAGACGCTCAGGTTCGCAAAAAGGCACTTTGTTTTTTTGTTTTGCCGAAAAACTCACTTATTTTTAGATTCTGTAAAAAGAAGTACGCTTCGTTATTTGTTTAACAGAAGTAATATTGCCTATACTCTGTAGCTGTCAAAAGAGCGGATCCTGATGATCCGCTCTTTTGCATCTGTCGTTATTCATCATATGGGTATTTCACACCCCACTGTGCCCGAAGTTCATCCATCTGCTTCATGATCGTAAGAGTCTCCGCATGAGGCATTTTCTCACACTCTCTTTGCCCGTTCCTGATTGCCTCCCGGCATACCAGCACTTCATATTCATAGCCATTGATCTGCGTGGGAATCGTGATTTTACGAATCAGCATTCCTCCCGGGCCATGCAGTTCCAGGTTTCTGGGATTGTTATTGCTCTCCCAGGAAATATACCCTTTCGTTCCACAGATTTTTACACAGTTTTTCTTTTTATCCACCATGGAACAGCGCAGTTGCGCAGCACTGCCATCCGCATAGGTCAGCTGGATTTCATCTGCAGCATCTACTCCGGTCGGATACTTCTCACAGGAAGATTGCGTCTTCACAATATGATCTCCAAAATACATGGAAGCCGTTGTCAGTACATACACTCCAAGATCCAATAGTGCACCTCCGCACAGCATCGGATCATGCATCCTGGGATTTTCATAATTTTGTACGGAAAATTCCGCTTCCAAAATCTGCGGTGTACCTATCACCCCTTCCCTGAGCAACCCAGTTATGATCTCACGGCTTGGCATATATCGTGTCCAGATTGCCTCTGTAATAAAGACCTTCTTTTCCTCTGCCATTGCAAATAATTCCTCAGCCTGTCTTGCATTGGCTGTAAACGCCTTCTCTACCAGAACATTTTTGCCATGTTCCATACAGAGCTTTGCCTGCTCATAATGCAGAGAATGTGGTGTTGCTATATAGATCAGGTCCACTTCCGGATCCGATGCAAGTTCCTCGTAACTGCTGTATGCTCTTGTGATATTCCATTTCCGTGCGAACTCCAATGCCTTCTCCTGCGAACGGGATGCCACAGCATAAGCACAGGCTTTTCCCTCCTTCTGCAGCTCATTCAGCGCTTCTGCCATGGATCCAGCAATATTTCCGGCACCTAAAATACCTACCTTCAGACAATTCCCCATAGGATTCCTCTCTCTGCTTCCTGTGATTTTATCGATACAAAGGGCCATACTGCCTGCATGCCGCATAATCCGCCGCCTGTGTATCCTGTGTTCCGAAGCTTGACCATGCATGAGGACGATAGATCTTGTCCCGGTCCACATTATGCATGGTCACCGGGATCCGCAACATGCTGGACAATGTGATCAGGTCTGCACCCACATGTCCATATACGGTCACGCCATGATTTGCCCCCCAGTTTGCCATAACACTATATACGTCAGTAAAAGCGCCCTCACCGGTCAGTCTTGGGCAAAACCAGGTGGTCGGCCAGGTAGGATCTGTTCTCTTATCAATCGCATGATGAATCACTTCCGGCAATTTTGCTGTCCATCCTTCGGCAATCTGCAATACAGGCCCTATTCCATCTATAATATTCAATCTTAGCATAGTTACAGGCATCTGTGCAATACACCGAAAGTGGCTGGAATATCCACCACCCCGGAAATATTCATAATCTGCCCTGCACCAGTCGGTAACATCCAGACATTCCCGGATATCCTCCTCTGTCATCTTCCAGAAAGGTTTCATGACATGGTCGCCCTGTTCGTCCACACACGCTCCAGTCCCGTCCAACGCCGTTGCACCGGAATTGATCAGATGAATAAATCCGTTTGCCGCCACGCCGTCCGGCTTCTGACCTGTCACACGTTCACAAGCCTCCGGGCTCCAGTAGGTACGGACATCATGGAAGCAGGGAGCCGTTCCCGAAATCAGGTGTCCCAACAGCATCGAAATACCATTGCAGGTATCATTCTCCGTTGCAAAAGGAGTCGGTGCCTTGGGACCATTCCAGTCGAAAGTAGAAGCAAGGATTGCTTCCGTAAAGTCCGCATTCGGCAACCAGTCCGTCCACTGTCTCTGTCCCTGGAAACCTCCGGCCACAGCATTATGCCCCAAAGCCTCCTCATGCCAGCCAAGCTCGTCCAGTCGTGAATTGCCGAACAAAATATCCCGGATAATCAGTGTCATCTTCACAATAAACTCCCAGTCTTTTTCCGCAGGAATGATTTTTGACTTTGTGATGACTTCCGGCAGATCTTTTCCAAGATTTTTGTCGAACCCTTCCCTGCAGTTTGCTTTCACCCACTGTAATGCCTTCTCATATTCCTCCGGATCATAGATGCCGATGGCAATACGACGGAGAATTTCCACTTCATCTACCCATTCCGCACGGATCCCGAAATATTTCTGTAGCACATCCGGATCACAAAAACTGCCTGCAATGCCCATGGCTACCGCTCCAATATTGACATATGCCTTATTTGTCATCCAGCCTACGGCCACAGCTCCCCTGGCGAAACGTAAGATTTTCTCCAACACATCTGCGGGAATTGTCGTATCCTTTGCATCCTGCACATCATGTCCATAGATGGAAAAAGCCGGAAGCCCACGCTGTGCATGTGCCGCCATAACTGCTGCCAGATACACCGCACCCGGGCGCTCCGTTCCGTTGAATCCCCAGACAGCTTTGATGGTGTTCGGATCCATATCGAAAGTCTCTGTTCCGTAACACCAACAGGGCGTCACAGACAAGGTTGCTACTACATTTTCCATCTGAAACTGTTCTGCCACCCGGGCCGCCTCCGCACCTCCTCCGATAGTGGTACAGCCGATCACGCATTGTACCGGTGTTCCATCCGGATACTTCAAATTCTCAGAGATCAGTTTTGCGGCAATTTTTGCCATTTCACAGGTCTGATTCTCCAGGCTTTCACGAACGCCACCCCAACGTCCATCGATTACCGGGCGAATTCCAATCTTAGGGTATCTCATAATTACCTCTCTTTCTCCATTTGCATCATGGTAACAAATCTGTGATACGCATTTTCCCATGCGTCTTTTTTTCTGTTTTGTGGTGCATATTCTGTTATTTTTTCTGTCACGGCAATCAGGTGTCTGCCCTTGTCGATATCATGTATGGCATGCAGTGCCTTCAACTGAATAAGAATATTCCCGAGAGCCGTCGCTTCCACCGGGCCGGCTTTTACCATAAGTCTGCAGGCATCTGCCGTCATCTGACAGAGCAGTCCTGCATTTGCTCCGCCACCGAGGATATGCAATGTTGTGAAGTTTTTGCCCGTCATCCTTTCCAGTTGCTCCAGAGCATATCGGTATTTCATTGCCAGACTTTCGTAAATGCACCGCACTGTCTCTCCCACTGTCTCCGGCACCGGCTGACCGGTTCTACGGCAGAACTTTTGTATTCTTTCCGGAATGTTTCCGGGTGCCACGAATTCTTGTGCATCCGGATCAATAAAGCAGTGAAAAGCCTCTGCTTCGTCCGCCAGCTTCGCCAGTTCTCCGAAGCTATACTCCTCTCCCTGTCTGGCATATTCTCTCCGGCTCTCCTGGATCAGCCACAATCCGATAATGTTTTTCAGATAGTTAATCCTGCCATTGGCTCCGTATTCATTGGACAGGCCGCTGTCGCAGCTCTCCTTCGTCAGGATCGGTGTCTCCAGTTCACAGCCGATCAGGCTCCAGGTGCCACAGGAGAGAAACGCTGCGCTTTCTCCCTCTTCCACAGGCATGGCCGCCACTGCGCACTGGGTATCATGTCCTGCCACTGCGATGATCTTCGTGCTATCCGGCAATGCTCCGATAATGCTACCACTGTCTGTCATGGCTCCGAATAATCCCGGATCCATTCCCATCTGTCTCAGCAGTTCCAAATCCCAGGTTCCGGCAACAGGATTCCACATCTGACTGGTGGAAGCAATGGATCGTTCCCAGGTCAGATCCGCTCCCAGCATTGCCGCCAGCAGATCCGGGATGAACAGCAGATGCTTTGCTCGTCTTAACAGATCCGGCTGTTCCTCTTGTAATGCCAGCAACTGGAACAGTGTATTGATTGCCAGAATCTGATTGCCAGTTCTGACATACAGGCTGTGAAGTTCTATTTTCTGTGCGACACGCTGGGGCCAGTCCTTCGTCCGCTCGTCCCGGTAATGAACAGGATCCTCCAGTAATTTTCCATCCGCATCCAACAATCCAAAATCCACTCCCCAGGTATCAAAAGCAAGACTGTCGGTCTTTCCCGCCTTTTGTATGGCAATACGGATCTCCCCAAGCAGCGCCTCCATATTCCAGCGAAGATGTCCGTTCTCTACTGCCGGTATATTATCGAACCGGTGGATCTCCTTCCATTGCAGTCTCTCACCGTCATAGACCGCACGAATGGCACGGCCGGTGGAAGCTCCAAGGTCAAAAGCAAGCACTGTCGTAAAAGCAGCCATCCTTTACTCCTTTCCCCTATCTGTCCGTAGGAGTTCCATCCTGCGGATGCTTAAATTTCTTGTATCCCGGATGTTTTCCCGTTATGTGATAATAAGATCGCAGGTTGATCAGTTTGTCGATATTTTTCCGGTCAATGTCATAGCTTCCTCCCAGAAGGATTGCGTTGATCGTGATCTTCGCCCACAGTTCCAGACTTTCCATACGGTAATAAGCGGTGATCACATCACTTCCCACTGTCAATGCCCCGTGATTCTCAAGCAGCATTACATCATGTTCCTGCAAATAAGGCTCAATGGCATCTGGAACCTCTGTCGTGCTCGGTGTACCATATGGTGTCAGCGGAACCGCACCGATGGCTGCGATATCCTCGATCATGTTGTACATGTCCATCGGACGATGTGCCACGGCAAATCCGGTAGCTGCCGGAGGATGTGCATGTACGACTGCGCATACATCCTCCCTCTTTTCATAGCATCTTAGATGCATCTTTATCTCGCTGGACGGCCGCAGTCCTTCCGAGCCCTCCAAAACATTACCGGCAGCATCGATCCGGAGCAGTTTGTCCGAGGTGATGAAACTCTTACTCATCCCTGTTGGTGTTGCCAGGTAGGTTCCATCGTCCAGTCTGACAGACACATTGCCATCATTGGCCGCAACCCATCCCAGTTGCCACATTTTGTGACAGACATCGCAGATCTGATCTTTTATCCCTGTGATTTCCATGTCCATACCTCCTTGTATTATATTTGGTTACTTGTATTATACTGTTGCATTTTTGTGGTGTCGTTGTTTATAATGATTACATATTGGACAATATTGATATTCTGTGACCATATTTGTAAAAGAAAAGACCTGAAAGAGCAGTTTTACGAATGGGATTTTAAATAGTACGGTTCTTTTATGAAAGGATAGAATGATGAGATATCTGGCTTCCCATGAGAATACGACGAGAGGAACTTCTGACTTTCCGTTAGAACTCTATTATGTTGATATGCTGCATCCCCGTTACGAAATGCCCTTCCACTGGCATATGGAATGCGAACTTCTACTGGTTCTGCAAGGGGAATTTACGTTGTTGACAGATGGGCAGTCTTACACACTGCATCCTGGGAATTCCGCCTTTCTTTCCTCCGGAGCCGTACATGGCGGAATCCCCAAAGACTGCGTCTATGAATGTCTGGTATTTGATCTGAACCTGTCTCTTATACACATCTCCGAGCCCACGAGACCCTAA
>ENA-UAIR01000162-UAIR01000162.1-human-gut-metagenome-genome-assembly--contig:-NODE-162-length-13419-cov-7.196498_pt1 | contig 13419 bp, 16 predicted proteins | sample MGYA00244421_ERZ654393 | MGnify/ENA primary metagenome ERZ654393 (study PRJEB26926, sample SAMN06165162) | human gut metagenome | biome: ENVO:00009003; feature: ENVO:2100002; material: ENVO:00002003... | reverse complement strand
TCACAAAGTTTTAAAGGCTGTTTTGTCTATTGTCACGAATTTAAGTGACGATGATAAAACAGCCTTTTTTCATTTCTAAGGAAAGGTTGTGATACCAATGTGGCAGCTATACTATTAAAAAACAAAAAACTATACGAACGGAGGAATGACAATGAATGAAAAACTTGTGATCAATGCAAATCTGCTCCGCAAAGAGCCAGAGTTCGGTACAAGAGTTTGCGTGGTGGAAAAGGCAGAAGCAGTCACCCATGACAAATTTGAACGCCTGAAAAGGCATCCGATGCAGGACAATGATCTGATCGCAGAAAACACAGACCTTATGTTCTGCGACGTAAATAATCAGTATCATTGCCTGCTCATATACGATGACGATCAGGGCGACGGACTGCTGATCGAATCAGAGGGCGCACCTTATGCACGATATGCTCAGTATATTCCAAATGCAAAACTGCTTTACGAAAATCATATGCAAATGCATTTGCAGGAAATGAAATTTTACTGCCCTCTTGAGATCAGCAGATGGGACGATGATGAATACAATGAAATCTCACCCAATGAGGCTTCTGCTTACGAATCGGAGATAAATTATTTTATCAGCGATTTTAATCTGCCTGAGGAAAAAGAGCGAGGTCTGATGCATTGGTACAATAGAGGAAATTCTGTTGACCAAAAGGTGTTTTCGGCATTTATGTCTGTCGAAGAAAATGACGAAGAACTTGTGGGAGTTGTTACAGCAAGCGTTTACGGTCAGCTTACGAAAGATGAACTTGAAGATCTCCGTGAATATTTTATCGGTCAGCTCAGCGACGGTGCAGGAGAGAGTCTGGAACAAAGACCGATAAAAACTCCTGACGGCGAGATCTATGTCAGCTTTTGGAGTTTTGATGACAGCTGGTCATTGCAAACGACGGAGGAAATGGATCGCACTCAATCCAAAGAGCTGACCGAAGAACCTGAAATGACATTGTGAGGTGATTTATGATGTATTACGAAAAGAAAGTAGAATGGCTGAAAGAACGATATCCCGAAGGAACTCGCATCTGCCTTGACAGAATGAATGATGACCCGTTCCCTGTTGAGTCGGGGACTCTTGGCAGGGTCGATCACGTTGATGACATAGGCACTTTGCATTGTGTCTTTGACAATGGCAGAATGCTTGGCGTGCTCCCAGGCGTGGACGATTTTCACGTTATCAGAGAAGAATCGGAACAAACAGAGGGAGAAGAAATGAATATGTCAATGTAACAGTCAAGTTAAGGAAGCTTGGCCGTTTTTTATTGCGGAAAGGAACGTGGTAAATGATAAAATATTTCGATATCTTTGCAGGTATCGGCGGATTTCGCTCAGGTCTTGAAAAAGCAGGAGATTTTGAGTGCGTCGGTTATTGTGAAATAGACAAATATGCAAAGAAAGCCTATGAAACTTTGTATGATACAAGAAACGAGGTGTATTACGATGATGCAAGAAAAATTGACCCAAACGAACTGCCCGATCTCGACCTTATATGCGGAGGATTTCCTTGCCAAAGCTTTTCAATCGCTGGAAAACGGAAAGGATTCAGCGATACCCGAGGAACTCTCTTCTTTGAGATCGCCAGGATTGCCGCCATTAAAAAACCTAAGTATCTGCTCCTTGAAAATGTTCCCGGACTGCTATCGCATAACGGGGGCAGGACGTTTGCGGCCATCCTCGGTACGTTGGATGAACTGGGGTACGATGTCGTATGGGAAGTGCTTAACAGCGCAGATTTCGGTGTACCCCAATCCAGAAAAAGAGTGTATATTATCGGATTTCATAGAGAAAAGTGTTCCGGAAAAGTATTGTCTTTCACAGACGCAAATCCAAAAACTCTTGTCAAAAGAATTTCAGGCAGAGAGGGAAACAGAGTATATTCAGCCGATGGACTGAGCATAACCCTTACAAGTCAGGCTGGCGGTTTTGGAGGAAAAACAGGTCTTTATGAGATAATCGGCCTGCCGATAAAATCAAAAACTAAGTCAGGCTATCAGATAGCTCTGCCCGGCGACAGTATTGACCTTGCATATCCAAATATGAATTCAAGGCGTGGAAGAGTGGGCAAGGAGATAGCCCATACCCTTACAACAAGCTGTAATCAGGGATATTACGCATTGGGGATAGATATGAATCCTGAGCCGAAAGTCACAGAGCTTGCAAGATGTATAACCGCAAGACAGGACAGCGGTATTGGTCATCACAAAGGCGAAAAATCCGGAGTTGTCCTCATAACAGACCCGATAGCCGTGCTTGATCCTGCAAAAGCAGAAACAAGACAGCAAGGCCGAAGATTTAAACTTCCCAACGAGCCGATGTTTACTTTGACCGTTACCGACAGACACGGAGTTGTGTACTGCGGATATATCAGAAAGCTTATGCCGCTAGAATGTTGGCGGCTGCAGGGCTTTACAGATGAGCAGTTTGAAAGAGTCAAAGCCACAGGAATGTCTGACGCTCAGCTTTACAAACAGGCAGGAAATGCGGTGACAACTAATGTTATCGAGGCTCTGGCAAAGTATATTTTAGACATTGATAAGGAGAATACAAATGGATAATATGGTAAAAACATTTGTGAATGAGGAGTTTGGTTCGGTGAGAACTATCGAGGAAAATGGTAAAGTACTTTTCTGCGGCTCTGATGTTGCAAAGGCATTAGGGTACAGAAGGCCAAAAGATGCGATAAATGCTCATTGTAAGGGGGCTGTAAAACGCCGCCTCCTTACAAATGGCGGTGCACAGGAAATGAAAATGATATCCGAAGGTGATGTGTACCGCCTTATATCCCACTCCAGACTTCACTCTGCTGAGAAATTTGAAAGCTGGATATTTGATGATGTACTCCCAACTATACGCAGAACAGGCGGTTATGTTACAAACGAAGAAATGTTTATCGAAAACTACCTGCCCTTCCTCGACGAGCCGTACCGTGACCTGTTCAGACTTCAGATGACGGCTATCGAAAAGCTGAACGAGCGTATCAGAAATGATAAGTCTCTCGTGGATTTTGCTCTGCACGTTGCCGACAGCGAGGATCTCATAGATATGGATGCTATGGCAAAGCTTGCGGCTGATGAGCATTTTAAAATCGGCAGGACAAGGCTGTTCCGCTGGCTAAAATACATGGGAGTGCTTATGGCGAATAACCTCCCCTATCAGCAGTTTATCGACCGTGGATATTTCGCAGTTAAGGAGTCGGTGTTCGAGGTGGACGGCATGAAAAAGACTTATCAGCAGACGCTTGTGACGGGCAAGGGGCAGAGATTTGTTATTAATCTGCTGAAAAAATATTATGGAAAAGAGGTTTTGCAATAATGCCAGAAAAGCCAAAATGTCCGCTCATAGGTCAGAACGGGAATATCTTTAATCTTATGGGCATTGCTTCAAAAACGCTGAAGAGAAATGGCATGTCGAATGATGCCAAGGAAATGTGCGACCGTATCACCTCTTCCGGCAGCTATGATGAGGCACTGAGTATTATCGATGAGTATGTGGAAATCACTTCGGCTGACGATGAAGAAACCGAAGATTTTGGAATGGAGATGATGTAAATGACGTATTTGTTCATTGGAATGATGATAGGTGTTATCATCGGAACAACGATAGGTTCTCTTGCCGTTGCTTTTAAGTTTGCGGAAAAAGAGATCGCACGTCTTGATAAGGAGGTCAAAGATGCACACAAACAGAGTTAAAGCGAAAGTAGACTTCAAGTTCTGTATGGGTAATATCCCTTCAATGCTGAGAGCAACAAAGCCTGTGCTTTCGGAAAAGCAATACAAGGAGCTGTGTAATGAAGTAAACAAGGTTGACGGCTACCTTGAACAGAAACGCATAATATTCAGCTATGTTGACCCGATAATCAAGGGCTGAAAACAGCGTAAAATCTAATATTTATTAAGGTCGTTTTGCCAACAGCAGATCAAAAATCTGGTGCTTGCAAAGCGACTTTTCTGCTGTTGGTTCTAACGGCAGAAAGGAAAAACATGAACAGTTTTATGTCATGGGTAGGGGGAAAGAAGAATCTTCGTGACGAGGTTCTTGCAAGATTTCCGCCTTACTATGAAAGGTATATAGAGGTTTTCGGCGGAGCAGGCTGGGTGCTGTTTCATAAACCGCCGGGTATGGATTTTGAGGTCTGGAATGACTACAACGGAAACCTTACAAATCTCTATAGATGTGTGCGGGATAAACCGAATAAGCTGAAATACAAGTTGCGGTATGTCCTCAATTCCCGTGAGGATTTTGACTGGATCGCAAGTCTGCACAAGCGAGGTCTGTTCAGCAGATTTCGTGATGTTGACAGAGCGGCTAAGTTTTATCAGCTTATACGTTACAGCTATGCAAGCGGTCTTGACAGCTTTGGAAGTCAGCCACATTCAATGTGGTCTGATTTTCCGATGATTGATCTTGCGGCTAGGCGTTTGCAGAAGGTCGTTATCGAAAACAAGGATTTTGAAAAGCTGATTAAGCAGTACGATAGACCCGTCAGCTTTTTTTACTGCGATCCGCCGTATTTTGCTACAGAGAATTACTACAAGGACGTAGGTTTTACTGCAAAAGATCATATCAGATTGCGTGACGCTCTGCTTGATATCAAAGGCAGATTTTTGGTTTCGTATAATGACTGTCCTGAGATAAGGGAGATATGGGACAAGCCTAATACCCACATCGAGGAGATAAGCAGACTTAACAACTTAGCACAGCGTTATGACGCAGGCTGTCAGTACGGCGAACTGCTCATATCAAATTATGACACAAGCGAACGTGCGAAAGCTATTAGGCAGCTTTCGCTTTTTGATTAGGAGGTTTTTATGAAGAAGATAATATTGGCACAGGTTTTAACGACGAAAGGCAAAACAGAATTTTCAGGGCTTTATGACAGGCACGGAAATGCTGTAACGGTGGAGGTCGAACGTGACAGCAGCGGTGTTTCACTTATCGTATGGCAAGACGAACAGAAAAAGCAGCATTTTGACTGTGGGATATCCGAAGAGGAAATACAGCGTACCTGTGCGATGTTTGATGACTGCGGCGATTGTCCGCTGAAAGAGTATTGTGAAAGTGAGGCAAAAGAATGAGGATACTTGTGTTTGAACCTCTGAAAGAACCGTATGTAAGGGATATTGAGGATGATATCCATGCCATGCAGGAAATTGTGGGCGGCAGCATTGAACCTATATATTTTGAGCAGACAAATGACGCACTTTGCTGGTGCAATGATGAGTTTCTGCTGAACGGTTCAAAGCCTAACAGGATAGTTGGAAATACACTTGTTCACGGCACTTTCTATATTTCGGGCAACTGTCTGAACGAATACGGCGAATGGGACTCTTGTTCACTTACCGATGAACAGATAGAAAAGTACAAGCAGCAGTTTGATCATATCATAGTTGATCTGCACGGTATCGGGCTGGTTGCTGTGAGAGAAACAAAGCCGGAAGTGATCCAACCGCTTGAAGAATATGAAGAAGAACCGGAAATCGAACAGACAATGTAAAGGAGAATGAAACTATGAGAATACACGCATCTATCAACAGAATGGTAAACAAAGAGGATTCAGCAATCAAGGCATATGCCAGCGTAACGATGGACGGTATGTTCGCCGTTCACGGACTGAGGGTCATCGAGACCGAAAAGGGCAGATTTGTCAATATGCCCTCCACCTCATACACCGATAAGGACGGCAACAAGCAGTACAGCGACACCTTCCACGCCATAACCAAGTCGGCGAGAACTGCCGTAAATCAGGCTGTGCTCAATGCTTATGATCTCAAGCTGCAGCAGGTTCAGCAGACGGATATCGAGGTGGAGAACACTCCCGATGAGGAAATGTCGGAGCCTGAAGATGAACCTGAACCGGAGCTAAGTATGTAGTTTGCTAAAGCATTTGCTGTGTATCTTGTAACAAAGGTAGAACTTTTGCAAAAAGTATAGATTTGTGGGCGGATATATGATATATTGCTTGACAAGGAGCGTGATGATATGAAAAGAGCGATATTAATTTTGATACTCTGTGCGGTGTTTTTATCAGCCTGCGGAAATGCAGCGGAAACTGCCGAAAGATCAGTAAGCGTCGACACTTCGGCAGTGTGCCAAACTACGACTGCGGTCACAGTTTCCGCAGTAACATCTGCAAAGGAAGAAATTGATACAAGTGAAACCACAGCGACCATTAAAAAGAGTTCGCAGACGGTATCATCTTCCTCAAAGCCGACAGATACTGAGGTAACTGCGGCTAAGAAATCAAGCACTTCAAATACAGGCGGCAATTCGGTTCAGGGGCAGAATAACGCTGTACAGGGTAATAACCAAGCTGTGCAGAATAATACTCCATCCAACAATTCTCAGGATAATAACTTAGCGGAGCAGAACGCCCAGCCGTCCAATGAGAAGCCTCAGAATGCCACCAAATCAACAACGGCAAAGCCGTCAGCATCGGCAGTACCTACGGTAACAAATCCGCCTGTCGCAAGGACAAAGCCTGAGACTACAACAGTGCCGCAGACTCAACCACCCTCGCCGATGCCTACTGAGGAAGAAAGATATATGGATATCGGCAGAAGCTTATTTCATAACGGCTCTGATTACAGCAAGGCAGAGGCGGTATACAACTGGATGACTGAAAACGGTTCGGGAACTTGTGTGAATTATTCGTGGCAGACCTACTATTTGTGCAAAGGTACAGACCTGGAATGCTATCTTACATGGATGCCGTCAAAACTGTATGGTCATGTAGCAAATGTTGTTAAGGTAAACGGAACATGGTTTGTTCTTGATACGCAGGGACAAGGATTTCTGCTGAATAACGACTGCGGATTCAGCGAAATAATAGATATTGATGAATCATATGTATCAGGGGCGGATTTGATAAGCAACCAAAGATATGATGAAATATATTAAAATGTGCAAACGAAAGAGCTGAAATCCGGCTCTTTTTCTTTGCAAAAATGAAAAGGAGAAATGCACTTTATGTTCAAAAAATCGAAAATATTAAAGAAGCTCGGTGCAGGGTTCATGGCAGGACTCTGTGCTTTTTCTATGTTCGGCTCATCTATGAGCGGAGTTATTACGGCAAATGCCGCAAGTTCATCGACTGAAAACGCAGCATTCCCGTCGGCAGATACGGTGATCGCAAAAGCGGCGAATTTGCTGGGTACGCCGTATACCTATGGAAACAAGGGCTACTGGTATGCGTATGATCAGGGACAGTACACTCCGCTGTCGGTGCAAACGATCAACAACCTCGGTATCGACTGTTCGGGTCTGGTGTACTATACGCTTACACAGCTTGGCTACAGCACTTCGGGATTTTCATGGAACAACCCTGTGCCTGTTGACACAGATCATTGGCTTACAGTCAATGATAACTGCACCATAACTTACGACGGAAAGACTTCAAAGGTTGAAGTCGAAAAGAAAAACATCAAAACAACAGACCGCCCATATTGGGAGTGTGCTGATGGTTCGGTTATTACAGCAGGTTCTGTGGTGGTCGCTCAGAATCCGAGTGGTGAGGATCACGCTTGGATATATATGGGCGAATTTGATTCAAGAAATGATGTGGTAAGCTACCTTAAGTCTATCGGCGTTTCGGAAAGTCTTATCAATTCCAAAACAGTCGGGGACGGCACAGGCGCAGGAGGTACACACTGGAGAATCGAATCAAACGGTTCTGAGGGCGTTGTTATCAACAACAAGACTGACGGTAAGACCGCTACCGCTATGAATATGTCGGCGTTCAGGATCACAAAAAATGATGTGAAATTTGAAATAACCAAGGTTCTTGCTTCGGACAAAACGGTTAAAATTTCAGGTACAAGCAAGGTGGACGGCACGGTTGCAAAATACGGAGTATATACCGATAAGGCTTGTAAAAACAAGGTCGGCGAGATCACTATCGGCAAGGACGGAACAGGCTCCATTCAGTTACCCGAAAAGCAGTATTACGTTAAGGAGATCTCCGCACCGACAGGTTACAGTATCTCTGAAGAAGTGTTCGCATTAAAGGCTGACGAAAATATATTTGTGACCGAAGATTTTACGAGAGGCACAATTAAGGTCAACAAGACCGCCGAAGATGGAATCGTAAGCGGCAGAGAGTTCAAGGTCACAGGAAACGACGGCAGCAGTTACACCAAGAAAACCAATGCAAACGGCGTTGCCGAATTTAACGGATTAAAGGTATACAACACATCTACGGGCAAAGCGATCACCTACACCGTATCCGAGATCAATGTAGATACAAGATACGAAGTTCCTAAGGCTCAGAATGTTACGCTTACAAGCGGAGATGTTGATCTGACTGTGAATGTAAAGTTCAACAATCAACTTAAAACGGGCTCGATAAAGATAAATAAGCAGTCTGAGGATAATCAGAACGGTGATAGGGAGTTCACTATTACGGGCAACGGTAAGACCTACACAATTAAAACAGGTTCGGACGGTGTTGCAATTCTTTCCGATATTCCCGTTTACAACAGCAGAAACGAGAAGATCGTGTACACCATTTCCGAGAAAAATGTTCCAATAAGATATGTAGTTCCTGCGGATCAGACAGCAACTCTTACTGCTGACGCAACCACAACTAAGACATTCAAAAATATCCTCAAGAAATTTACTGTAGAGGTGAAAAAGCAGGATTCCAAAACAGCATCAGCACAGGGCAATGGAACGCTTGCAGGAGCAGTTTACGGACTGTACAAGGACGGCGAGCTCGTAGATACCTATACGACCGATGAAAACGGATATTTCAAGACAAAAGAGTATGTCTGCGGAAACTACACTGTTCAGGAAATTTCGCCAAGCGAGGGCTATCTGCTTGATGAAACAGTTTACTCAGTTGGTGCAGAAGCTGAGAATTATTTCATTGAGCATAACCCACTTTCTATGACAGTGACTGAGGACGTTATCAAGGGAAATATCGCAATGATCAAGCATTCCGATGACGGCTCTACTCAGATAGAAACTCCCGAAGTGGGAGCTGAATTTGAGGTGTATCTGAAATCTTCGGGGTCTTATGCAAATGCTGTTGAAACAGAACGTGATTACCTGACGTGCGATGAAAACGGATTTGCACAAACCAAGGATATGCCATACGGAATTTACACCGTGCATCAGACCAAGGGCTGGGAAGGTACTGAGTTTATGGCTGATTTTGATGTGAAAATTTCGGCTGACGGTCAGACCTATCGCTACCTCATCAACAATGCAGAATTTAAAAGCTATATCAAGGTAGTAAAAGTGGATTCCGAAACGGGAAAAACCATTCCTTACGAGGGTGCAGGCTTTGAGATCTATGATTCAAACGGTCAGAAGATCTCAATGACTTTTGCATACCCTACCCCAACCACAATCGACACTTTCTACACAAACAGCGAGGGCTATCTGATCACTCCCGAAGTTCTTCCCTACGGTGAATATTCGCTTGTTGAGGTTCAGGCTCCTGTGGGTTATGTTCTGGACAGTACGCCTGTGTCTTTCACAGTTTCTGCTGATAACGCAGAGGAAGAAAATGCCCTGACGGTTATTAAAGTCCGCAAAGAAAACACCGCTCAGAAAGGAAAAATCAGCGTTCGGAAAACAGGCGATATTTTCACAAGCGTGGCAACGGCTTCCTCCGCATACACCAATGAAAACGGTGAAATGATCGTGAATCCAACAACTTACACTCCCGTGTTTGCAGACGGAGATCTCAGCGACGCAGTATTTCAGGTGATCGCTGTAGAGGATATCGTTACACTCGACGGTACAACAAGAGCTTATGCAGGAGATGTTGTTTCGGAGATCACGACAGACGAAAACGGCTATGCCGAAACCGAGCCGCTTTATCTCGGCAAGTATGAGGTCAGAGAGACCAAAGCTCCATACGGTTATGTGTTGAACAATAAGCCTAAAGATGTTGAGCTGACATATGCAGGGCAGGAATTTGAGGTGAGAGATACTGTGAATACAGCTTTTGAAAATGAGTATCAGAGCGTGAGGATATCGCTTTCTAAGGTTATGGAAAGTGATGAACTGTTCGGGATCTACGGCAAGGACTGCTATACGAGCGTTCGTTTCGGGCTATTCACCGCAGAAGATATTACTGCCGCTGACGGTACGGTTATTCCTGCGGACGGAATGATTTCAGAAGTTTCACTTGATGAAAATATGACCGCAAAATTTGATGTACAGATACCTTTCGGCAGGTATTATGTTCAGGAAATTGCAACCGATGAACACTATGTTCTCAGCGGCGAAAAGTATCTTGTAAACTTCGAATATATGGGACAGGACATTCAGACTGTGGATATTGACTGCGGACAGTTTGTAAATCTTCTCAAGCGTGGCAGGATAGAGGGTCACAAGGTAGATGATAAGAGTGAACCTCTTGAAAATGCTGTGTTCGGGCTGTTTACTGCCGACTGCGTGAAGTTCAGCAGAGATACTGCAATAATGACTGCCGCTTCAGATGAGAATGGCTGTTTTGAGTTTACAGATGTTCCTTTCGGACAGTATATCGTTCGTGAGATAGAAAGTCCGAGTGGATATATTCTTAGCGACAAGGAATATGCTGTCAGCATTTCAGAGGACGGAGAGGTTATTGAGATAACTACGGAAAACAAACCTATTACTGTTGAGATCTCCAAACGTGATGTGTACGGAAACGAACTTGTGGGTGCTGAAATGGTGCTTGAAAATGCTGACGGTGAGAAAGTTGATAAATGGACTTCCGACGGCAAAAATCACATTGTTTCAAAGCTTGGTGCGGGTGAATATGTGCTTAAAGAAATTGCCGCACCCGACGGTTATATTATTGCAACGGACATTAAATTTACTGTTGATGTTTACGGCAATGTTACGGTAGAAAACGTTGATTCAACAGCCTTATCAGATAACGGCTATCCGCTTATCGTTATGGTGGACGACACAACAAAGGTTCGTATTTCAAAGCAAGACATTACAACAGGCAAAGAATTGCCGGGTGCTACTCTGCAAATTATTGACGAAAACGGAAATGTTGTTGAGGAATGGGTATCTACAGACGAAGCTCACATCATCGAAGGCAAGCTGATTGCAGGCAAGGAGTACACGCTTCGTGAAACTATCGCTCCCGACGGTTATGAGATCGCAAACGAGATCAGTTTTACTGTCAACGAGGACGGTTCTGTGACCGAAGTCGTTATGTACGATGAGCTGACGCCTAAAACGGATACTCCGTATACTGGCGATAACCACAGTGATTTTGCAGCTTTTGCAATTCTCGGAGCTGCAAGCGTGATCATTGCCATTCTTATCATCACAAAGAAAGGAAAAAAGCATGAATAAAAAAGTTATTCGCACAATTGCGGCTGTCTCGGCAGCCGCCCTCCTTTGCGGGGGAATTTATCTTCTTGTAAAAAACGACGCGGCGCAGAAGATAAATTGGCAGGATATTCTGATCTATGCTCCTACCCCGATAGCGAGAGAAACGCTTGATGATGCAGTCAACAATAGTTCTGACAAGCCATCGGCGGACAGAGTTCCCGAAGATACAAAAAAGGAGCTTACAGCACAGGTACGGCAGCTTTCCAACGAGCATAGTGACTCCGTGGCTTGGCTGTATATTCCAGATACGAATATAGATTATCCGATCATGCAGTCGGGAGATAACGATTATTACGCTCACAGGGCGACTGACGGCTCGTATTTGTATGCAGGCTCGCTGTTTATGGACTATCGCTGTTCAAGTGATTTTTCGGATTTCAACAGCGTGATCTACGGTCACAATATGGGCAACGGAACGATGTTTGCAGATATTCCGAATTACGAAAACGAGGAATATTTCATGAATCACAGCTACGGCTGGCTGACCACTGAGAACGATGTCAGGCTTATAGATTTCTTTGCGGTTGCAAGAACTTCCGATACAAGCGGACTTTATCTTGCTGTTCCGAATTTTAATGAATGGGATAATCAGCTCAGAAACTGTGCAAGTATTTACAAGGAGATTGAAGTAACCGAAAGTGACCATTTGGTCATGCTGTCCACTTGCACCGGCGCAGAGGGTAGCAGCCGGACTATTCTGTTAGGAAAAATTATTGAGGAGAGTGATGTGGAATGAAGTTAAAAAAGACGAAAAAGAAGGTCATTGCAGCGGTTGCAAGCGCTGTGTGCTTTGCCGCAACGCTTACGACCACCGCCTACGCTTCGGGCGATGTTGCGGGAGCAGTCCAAAGCACATGGACTACCGCAAGGTCGCAGGTGGTGTCGGTTGTAAACAACGTTGTGTTCCCCGTAATTGACGTAATTCTTGCGGTTTTGCTGTTTGTTAAGATAGGTCTCGCATATCTCGACTATCGAAAACACGGTCAGCTTGAATGGACGCCGATCGCTATCATTTTCGGCTGTTTGATCTTTTCTCTGACCTGTCCGCTGTACATCTGGAACATAATCTGATAGGGGGAAAACGAATATGAAAGCAAAAGTAATGACTGCAATTTTAGCGACGATTATGCTGACAATGACAGCTTGCGGAACGATCAGTCCGCCGATTCAGAATGCTGTTACGAAAACAACAGCTACTACCACAGCCGAGTCCATACCTGACTCGGATGCCTCTTCGGAGGCTGAAAGTAATGTTGATGAAGAACAGGTGAAGTCCGATACCTTTATTGCCGAGTTTTTCGACTCAAATATATGCTTTGCAGATACAAGCGCATTGGTAACAGAAGCAATGAAAGGCAGTTCCTTTGAGAACGAAATTGATAACTCAAACGGTGTGAATAAAATTACTTTGAAAGGCTCAAACGGCGGCGGTATGATCGATGTTCTGTGTATTGATCTAAGTCAGAGTGATCTTGATCACGATATGGAATATATCCTTGAAAACTTCGGCGATTACTATTACGGTCAGACCACCGCACAGATGAACGGTATCACAGCGGACGATTTTGTGTCCGATTACAGAATGACAAGCAGCGTTGTATCAAAGGGAAAATATCAGCGTTATGCGTCAGTCCAGAAAACTGATGGAATGGCGTCGCAGTTTGGATACACTGAGACCTACGCTGTTCTTAGTGAAAACAAGCTGACCGTTGCGTCGGGTGCTTTTCTCAGTTCGGATATGATGGAGAGGCAGAGTTTTTCGCAGCTGATGAGTAAGTTTGCGGAGAATGTCAAGTATTAAGGCGGTGATAAAGTGCCATATATCCCATTTACAGACGAACAAAAAGTCCTTGCCAACAGCGTAGACCTTGAGCAGTTTCTCAGAATGCGAGGAGAAAAGCTTGAACGTGTTGGCAGAGAGCATAAGCTCATTTACTGTGACAGCTCCGGCAGGCACGACAGTATAACTATCCGTGGATCAAAATGGTTCGACCATAAAAATCAGACAGGCGGCGGAGCAATAAAGTTTATGCAGGAGTTTTATGGTATGGACTTTCAGAC
>ENA-UAIR01000157-UAIR01000157.1-human-gut-metagenome-genome-assembly--contig:-NODE-157-length-13616-cov-3.033110_pt1 | contig 13616 bp, 16 predicted proteins | sample MGYA00244421_ERZ654393 | MGnify/ENA primary metagenome ERZ654393 (study PRJEB26926, sample SAMN06165162) | human gut metagenome | biome: ENVO:00009003; feature: ENVO:2100002; material: ENVO:00002003... | reverse complement strand
TGGCAACTTTCTTGATGGTGGACAGAAGCCCGTTGGCGGAATTGCTACCCCCACGAATGGAATTATTGAACTTTTGCTGTTCATTATTGGCGTTCCTGATATTTTCTTCAATGGCATCAAAGGCGGTTCCCGCTTTCGCCCATTCTTCACGGGCTTCCCGGATTGCCGCCGTGTCAACGGCTCTACCGGAAGCCTGTTGCATGGCTTCAAAGGTGTTCAGCACAACCCCCATTGCCTTGTGCATACTCTGAAGGGGGCTGGTAACACCATCATAAAGGGCAACAGCGGCCCGGATAGTTCCCACAGGGATCACCACCTTTCTTGGAGAATAGAAGCCGGGGCCTTAATGGTGTCGGCCCCGGCGCTGTTTGCGTTCAATTTCCTTCTGCTTCTTCTTTTCAGCTTCCACCCGAACATCAATGGCCGCAATGATGAAGGCCCGTTCACGGCGGGGCAAAGCATAGAAGGCGGAAGGTGTCAAATGAAGTTCGTGAAGGCAATAGTAAGCAATATTCGCTTCACTATCACCTTCACAGATCAGTTTTTTGCTTCATCAACCTCGTCCTGCATGGTGGTATCGAAACCACACACTTCCTGAATCTTGGTCAGGTATTCGGCATATTCGCCGGGGGTCAGCATGGTTTTCAGAAGGGCATCAGCGCCCATGACCTTGTAGCTGTCCTGAAGTTCCTTATCATTCAGATTAGGGAACACAGTACAAGCCACGGCCAGCTTGCCAAGGTAAAGATCATAGTCGGTTTCCTTCTGATACTGGTTCTTCTTGCCGGGAACCGGAACACGCTTGGCACAGGACTTCCGAAGGGCTTCATCCTCGGTGCCGGTGATGGTCTTGATCTCCCAAGGAATGGGGTTGCCATCCTCACCCAAGAAGCGTTTAGAAGCAACAAACTTGATGTTCTCAACGGGAACGGCGTTTTCAGCCAAAAAAGCGGACAGGCTCATTGTTTTTTCCTCCTATATTTTGATACGAAAAAAGGCCCCGGCCCCTACCGAAGTAAGGCCGGGGCGCTCTGCTTACTGCATACCGGCCAAAAGGCTGAAGGTTTCGGGCATCTCGAAATCTTCAAAGGTGAAGTCCATATCTTCATCCAAGTATTCCGCATCAGCATCAAACTTGGCAAGCAAGCCGCCATCCATATTGCAATCCTTCAGGATCACGGTCTGACGGCCCACAGAAGAAGTGGGATCTTCATTTGTCACCTGAATGTCAAAATAGACATCCTCGCCGGTGTCCTTATAACGCTTCATCAGCTCACGGAAGATGGAAGTGTTATAGTGGAAGGTGGCGGAACCCGTACCCTTCCAGCCGGTGGCCTTATTGCCCTTGCCGGTCTTGCCCAAAATGGGAACTTCCGTTTTGTTCTTCTCAAAGTTGGCTTCAAGGTTGATAGCCTGCATGAAGTTGTAACGGTTATCCCCAATGGTCACGAAACATTCAGCCAAGGAAGCGGAAACAGCATCCTTGGCGTTCATGATGGTTCTATCTGCCATGATGGTTGTACCTCCTTACTGAACATAGACGGTCATATAAAGCTGTTCCATAGCGTTCACGGGGGTCACATAATCAGTAACCACCACGGATTTCTTGGTATCGCCCTTTTCAACCGTCACATTTTCACCGCTGAAGTTCTCAATGGCCCGAATATCCTGAAGTTCCGTGTGGTGCTTCACAATATCGTTCCAAAGGGAAATCCGGCCAGCGGCATCATTGGGAACCTTGCCAAGATACTTCTTGCCGAACAGAACGGCAATATCATTGGCGATCTGATCCAAAACTCGGATCGTCTGGTTGCTGGAAAAGTCGCTGGACTTTTCATCCGTGATGGAAATGAAGCTGTTAATGTCGGTCAGGACACACACCGCTTCATCCACACGATGGAACATGAAGGAACCTTCCCTGATCCCGTTTTCAAGCTGGGTCTGCGTGAAATCGGTGTCCACATCGTATTCACCATCATAGGTCATGTTGGTGGCGCTCTTATTGACCGCCGTGCCGCCGATCACACCCGTAACCCAAGGGATCAGGGCGGTGGAAGTCTTGTCGGAAGTCAGGCCGTTCTTGACGCTCACAACGCCTTCATAGTCGGCCAGCTTGCGGAAAAGAACCACCTGAAACTTCTTGCCCACATCATCACGCATACGCTTTGCGAAAGCCGCAAACAGGGCGGTGATGGTGGCCTTGCTCTCGGTGCAACCCATAGCGTTGAAGGTGTACGCTTCCGCCTGATCAAGATAGGTCTGATAGTCGGAATCGGCCACGGTGCCATTGGTGCCGCCCGTCAGGGGCAAGGAAGCGGTCAAGGAAAGGGTTCCGCTGGACTTCCAATCCAGATAGTCATTGGCCTTCAGGCCGGTGATAGCGGCCACACCTTCCTGAAGATCAACCTGAACGGTTCCCAAGAAGGTTTCCACATCGAACAGGGGCTTCTGTTCGGTGCTGTTTTCATTGGCCGTGATCACAACCCGAAGATCATTGCCACGGGTGCCGGGGTATTTGGCCGTTGCGTAGGTGTTGGACGCTTTCACGCCGCTGGAACCAAGGCGGAAGAAATGAACGGTCTTGGCGTGAAGGAAGATTTCACGCATAGGCTTCAGTTCATCCGCCGTGTACGCATAGCCGAAAATCTTCTGACTGTTCTTGATGAAGTCAGCCTGTTCCACCGTGAAAATCTTGCCTTCAGGCCCCCAATTCATGGCAAGGGGGATGGTGACAATGCCACGGTCAGAAAGGGTGGCGCTTGCCTGCGCCACAGAAATGAAGTTGATATATGCACCGGGCAGAACCTTGTTCTGCACCAAGAAGGTGCCGCCGCCAAGGGCCATATTAGTTCACCTTACCTTTCATAAAAATCTTTGATCAGCCCATCAATCTGATCATGGGTGTATTCCTTCCCATCTTCCAAAAGGATAGACAGCAGATCACGCCGGTTGGCGTAACGCCTGAAGGTCAACACCCGTTCTTTGGGGAATACCACCGGGGCCGTGATGGTCGGTTCCTGTGCGGTGGCGGCTTTCTTTCTGGTAGCCATTCAATCACCCTTTCTTTGGCTCCACAGTAGTTTCCAAGGTTTCCATTGCGGTTTCCTCGGTTTCTCTGCGAAGTGTCAAATTGTAGTTCACGAAGAAGTGAAGAACCCCGTCTTGCACTTCATAACTCATGGAAGTTCCGTGAAGCACATCCCCATTGGGAAGGGTGATGAACTCCAAACATTCCATCAAATCCCCGGCCATAGTGAACAATTCAGCGTTGTTTCTCCCGCTGGTTGGGAAATAGTGAACATCCAGCGGGTTCCGGTTCATGAATCGGTTCTTCTGCAACGGGGAAATGTCAGGCTTCAGGACAGCAATGAAAAAACAGGGTTCCTTGAAGCCCTGTTCCACATCATTCTGATAGATTTTGTACCCGGCTCCAAAGGTGGCGTTCAGCTTCATGGAAACACCTTTGATGATTTCATTGATCAACTGAACACCCCCTTCAAAGCGTCATACAACATATCATTCAGAATGGACGGGGCCAAGGTTTTCACTTCCTGTTCGGAAATCGTCAACATGAACCGCCCCTTCACCCAACTTGCCTTCAGGGTCTTTCCCAAGGCGGGAACATAGCGCCCCGGTGTTTGCCGGTGGTCGTATTCCACATAGGACGCATATTCCAAATTGTTAATGATGGTCACGGTGTACTGATCCCCATGTTTTTCAATGGGAAGGATCGTCCAAGCGTCACGCAAGGAACCGCCACGATAACCGGGCCAATATTCTTCCTTGGCTTCATCCGTGGCATACGGCGGAACCACACCAACGGGGGTTCTTTTCTTCACCTTATTCAGAAGGATTTGGGCAATCTTCTTGGCGGCATCCCGGCAAAGCCGATCCATGTCAACTTCCGAAAGCTGTTGAAGGCGTTCATCCAGCTTCTTCAATTCCCGGTAATCACACCGGCCCCATCTTCCCATCAGGCCCACCCCCTGAAGGGTTCAAGCATGATTTCTTGATGGTTGGAGAAAACACCCGGTTCACCGGAACGGGAATAGGTGAAGGTTCGTTCCACATCATTTGGCCGGGTGACAATGATCTTGCATCCTGCGGGAACCTTCACATCCGGGGAAAGGAACAGCTTCACCACCTGTTGGGCGGTTGCCACTTCATCCCCATTGGTTGAAGTTAATGTTTCAAAAGACAGCTTGCACGGCTGATCCTGAAGAAGCGGCTTTTCTTCAGAATCCGTCAGGTGGGTGACAGGATCGGTGACTTCCTCACGGATGAAGATAGAACACCGATCCTTCCACAACCGTTCCAAGGCGGTTCGCACGGCCTTATTTACCATACCAACCGCCTATAACGGTAGATTTCACCAATGCGCCCGTTGATCAGATAATCAATCAGGCTGTTCAACCTCTGTTCAGGGGTTGAACTACCTTCACCAAGGGCAAAGGTAATGTTGGTGTCACCTTCCTGAATGGATTTCACCGCCGCATCCAGATCAAACCCTTCAAGCTGTCCAGAACACTTCTTCATGTTCAGGTATTCGCCCACGGCCATAGAAACGGCCAGACTTTCCAACCCCTCCGGGATTTCGGAAAGGTTGGAAAGATTTTTGATCCGCCATTGAACATTGTTCAAAACCATATCCAACAGCGGATCATCAGCGGCCCCCGCCACGCCAAGGGCCGTTAGCATTGCAACCGCTTTATCACGCAACGGGGTTCACCGCCTTCCTTACGCCGCCGTGATCTCGTACCAACCCTTGGTCTTGGGGTTATCGTTCTTTCCGGGCGTGACCTTGACATAGCCAATACCGCTCTTGGCATAGTAGGTCTTGGAACTGGTAACGGTTTCATCAGTCGTGACAGCGGCAGAACCGGTGATGATCATAACCGCCTTGGCTTCATTGGTCATGGCCGCAAGGTAATACTTACGGGAATAAACCGTGTTGCGGCGGATGTTGCCTTCACGCTCCTGTTCCACTTCCGTACCCTTCTTGTTGAACAGGGTAACAGCTTCCTTGGTGGCAATGACCACCTTGCCGGTTTCGGCGTTCTTCTTGGTGTAGATGTTGATACCGCCCACGGTGCCAACATAGCCCTGCTTGGCGTATGCTTCCACATACTTCAGATCGTCCTTCAGGGCCTTACGAAGTTTCGCCATATCAGCGGGGTTGACGAAGCCGAAGATGGTCACGCCTTCAAGGTTTTCCAGATTCAGCATGGCCGCACCATCCACAAAGGCGTCAAAGCCAAGGGCGGTGGTCACGATGGTCATGGTGGCCTCGTTGAAAGCGTCGAAAATGTCAGCGTTCACGGTGTTGAACATATCCGTACCAGCGTGACGGGTGCCGGTGGTGATCACCATGGGATCGGTCATGGCTTCCTCGTCATAATACTGGAAGCGGTTCTGGGCCATCTGAATCCGGTATTCCTTCTCGGTGTAACCGGCTTCAATGGTCTTGGTGTTGCCGTTGCCCATGGTCAGCTTCTCGGTGCCATCGGTGGCCTTGTACTTGTGAATCTTGCGAACCATGCCAGCAACGCCGGTCAGGTTGTTGTCCACGGTGCAAAACTGCTGAAGATCAAGGTGGCTCTGGTACTGATCTTCAATTTCGTTGGACAGGAAAAAGTTATCGTAGCAAGTGTTTGCCATTACTCATTACCTCCATAAAGTTCTTTGTATTCGTCAGGATGGTTGACGGAATAGTTGTAGCGATCCAAGGGGTTCATGGCCTTCAGCTTTTCAAGGGTCATGCCGCCTTCAGCGCCATCACCCTTTTCAGCGGATTTGGCCCCCTTGAACTTGGTGCCGGTGGACTTCTCAAAAAGAAAAGCCGTGTCCTTGCCTTCCACCAGCTTCTTGACTTCATCATCAAGGCCCTTGACGGTTCCATCCTCCGCCAATTCAGCCTTACCGATGAAATCAACCAACAGCGCCTTAACAGCGGTGTTGTTCTTGGCCTTTGCGCCGGTCAGGGCCAGTTCAACCGCATTGCTGATTTTCAGATTCTTCAGTTCAGCGGCGTGATCCGTGTCCTTCTTCTTGTTATCGGCCTGAAGCTGTGTGATCTGATCCTGAAGGGCCTTGGTGTCACCAGAAGCCTTCTTCAGCGTTTCAAGCTGGGTGTCACGCTCTTTGATGGTGTTCTTGGCGGTGGTCAGTTCGGTGTTGACCTCATTGAACCGGGCCTTGGTGACGAAGGAACCGTTCAAGCCCTCCATAACCTTTGTGGCCTGTTCTTCAGTCAGGCCCCATTCCAACAGCTTTTCTTTAGTCATTGTTGTTACCTCCAAAATCCTTTTTTACCGTGGGTTAGGAACCACGATTTTTCCGGTTCTGTTTACCGCCCACCACCGGGAAACGGCGAAAATGGTATGAAAAAACCACCACCGGCCAAAGGCCGGGGTGGTCAGATCATCAATTAAGTTAATGCGTCAATGATAATGCGATAGCGTTCACGGTTCGGCTTGTAAATGCCCCGTTTGTAATAACTCAAAGACGCTTTGCAAATGTTCGTCAGCTTGGAAAGTTCCGTTACGGAAATGCCCCGTTCATCCATCAGTCTTTGAATCTCCGTGCAATCCACAGGCCCATCCAAGGCCGGGGGCGTGGCGGTCACTTCCGGGATATTAAACCCGGCCTGTTCCAGAAATCCAAGCACATAGGGAAGCCGTTCATTCCGACAGGTGGCGGCCAACTGTGCCGCTTTCATGTAATCGTCTGTGGTCAAGGCTCTTGCTTTCGGGATGATGGAATAACTTCCGGTTTTGCGGATTGCGGGTAGAACATCATGCGTCACCCAATGCTTGAACCGCTTGGCGCTTTCCAGCTTGCTTCCGAAGATAAGGGCATACAAGCCGGATTCATTGATGATGGTCATGGTCTGTTCACCGGAGGGGGTCGCAATTTGCGACACCCCCTTATCTTCATCTTCAATGTGCTTTCGCAAAGCGTCCCGGGGATTTCCATACCCCAAGGCAACCGCCACATCCTTACCCACGAACCAAGGTTCTTCCTCAATGGTCATGGTTCGCACCTGTCCAAATTCGGGGTTGGTGAATACCTGAAGTTCATTCATGCCTTCTTCACCGCCTTCTGTCCACGGGCAAAGCCCAGCTTGAACACCACGGCAATTAGCTTGAAAGTGTCGTGATGATATGCGTCATAGAGTTCATCCAGTTCATTCCTGCGAAGGTCATACTTACCGGGGTGTACGCCTTCAATGCTCTTGATCAATTTTTCCATGTTAAACCTCCATCAATTTTCACTTGATAGAAGTCCCCAACTGTGATAGAATGGATTTATCCAGTTGGGAAACCTCTGGTGGTTTAGGGTGTTGGTGTACTTTAGCGGGTAGCCGACACCCTATTTCTTTAGTTTGCTATGCTGTTCCTGAATCCCCTTCCTTACTACTTCAGATCGAGAAAGATTTTCAGCTTCACAACATTCATCAAGCTGTTGCAAAGTCTGTTCATCCATCCTCACCCGAAGCATATAATCTTTGGGGTTCTCTGAAACAGGACGGCCTTTTTTAGCAACCATTTATTCACCTTCTTTTCTGTTGCTACAACAATTATATATTGTAGCAACAGAAAAGTCAAGAGGGTTTTTCAATTTTTTTCAGCACATAGAAGAAGGGAACAGGTTTTCACCTGTTCCCTTGAAGATTGGACTTTGGCCGGAGCGTCACTCCCGGCATCTCTTTTGCCCACTACCAAAAGGCGTGTGGCGTATGGGAACGCTTTTTCCACCTCAAAGCCCGTTCTTATCCTATCTAAAGTATAGCAGTATTATTCCCGCTTGTAAAGGATTTTCTTGTTCTTCACATTCTTCTTCCATGTGGTTTCACCAATTTGCCAGAAGGACAAGATGGAGTTTCGATATTCAGCGGGGTCACTCTCTACCTTTACCCGTAGAATCACTTTGAACTTTTCGCCATTTTCTTCAATTTCTTTCAGAATCACACCGGTATTAGGCTTGTTTGCTTCCAAGATGTAATCCGGGTTTTCCAGAATATCCGCAACATACTTAACGAACTGTTCGTAATCTCCGGGGTGGCGTTCTTCAATATGCTGAATCCGTTCCGGGGTGATAATCACTTCATCGGTGGCGATCTCGTCCGTAATGCAACGGTATTTTTCTATATCAATACGGCCTACCGTCTGCACATTGGAACCCTCGCTTTTTACCATCGAAACTGTATTTTTAATTATACTCCCGATGGTTGCAAGGGTCAACCCATCTTTGGAACCGTTGTCCACAAAAGTTTTCTTCCATTCGGAATAACTCATATTACCGGGGACATAGTAAACTTTTCCATCCTGATCCCTTGCGGCTCTTTCACCCATATATTTTTCATCAATGGCGGGAACCGTAGTTCCTCGGCAATGTGGATGAAACGGGGGAACGGTAACACCCGGTTGAAACTCCGACATGGGAACCACTTTTCGATCCATACTTGCACAAAATGCACAGGTGATGGAATCCAGCGTTTCCAAAATCTCCACATTCTTAACGCCCAATTCCTTATAGGTCTCTTTTGCGGCAAGGGCGTTGAAATAGCTTGTTTCCGTATTTACAAGTCGTGCGGCCTGGTACCGGGAAACTTTGAACTTCTTCTGAATGGCATCCGTGATTTTTTGGGGGCTGTCACCACGAAGAAGGCCCTGAACCAATTCTTTTTGAAGGCTGTCAACCAATTCTTGTTTCTTGAACCAAATACGGTCACTAAAGGTTCGCCCGTCCGTTGTCCAAGGCTTTGAAAGCAATGTTTCAAGTTTCTTCTGATCCAGCCCGGTAATATCCCAACCAAGGCCCACACCCTTCTGAACCTCAAAAGCCGTGTGGGTGTAGCCATTGCCCACAACCTTCTTCAACAGGGCATCCAGACTATCAACCTGATTGCCGTACAGCAATTCAAGCTGTTGCTGAATACCTGTCTGAACAGCTTCAAGGCGGGAAATGTGGAACCGGGCGGACGCATTTTCCAGCTTCTTCAGCCATGCCGCATCCAACCCGGCCTGTTCACCGATCTTGATATACTGTTCAACGCTCCAATGAAATTCTTCAAGCTGTCCAGCGGTTAGCCATTTCCGGGCATCGGTCAGGCTGATTTGGTTGTTCACCGCAAAACGGGCATACCAGCTTTCAATTTCCTTCTGAACGGAACGCTGTGCATCCAGATACAGTTCTTCCATGTCCTGAATGGTCTTTTGGGCTTCTCTGTGGGTGCTGTCCTCCAAGATGGAAAACCGCCCACGCCAATAATCCGCATTTCTCATGGGCCGTTCCTCCAATCCTGAAAAATGGTGCTGAAGGTGGGATTTGAACCCACACGCCTTGCGGCAACGGATTTTGAATCCGCCGTGTCTGCCTATTCCATCCACTTCAGCAAATAAGACTTCCCCATCAGGGCTGAAGGCCCCGCAAGCATTTTCAGCCAAGTCCAACAGGGAAGCATGGTAGCCCGTGCCGGGATCGAACCGGCGTTACCGCCGTGAAAGGGCGGTGTCTTAACCACTTGACTAACGGGCCATGATGGGCCGGGGAAGGGAATTTCACCCTTTGGCGGGTAGGAGTAATAGCACCCCGCCACACTCAATGTCTGCCCCGGCATATATTGTGAAACGGCGGGGGTTATTCACCCTCGCCATTGTCACCTTTGTTTTGGTTGCCGGTCTGGAAGGCCCCGGCGTATTCCTGTGCTTGTTCCATTGCTTCATCCTTTTCCTTACGCAACCGGGCCAGCTCCACTTCAACATCCGTAACCCACGGGTGCTGTTCCACAATGGTTTCCGTGGACAGAATACCAACGGACTTGGAACAGTTTTCAATGGATTCCGTTTCATTGATCAGAATGTCACGGTTGAACACGATCTGAAGTTCAGCGCCTTCATAATCGCCCAAGCCCCGGTTGCTGAAATCCTGATTGATGAACCACAACAGTTCTTCAAAGGCCGCTTGGAACTCGGTTTCCATGCCGTTTGCGTCAAGGTCAATGTCAGAATACATGGATTGAATGTTCATCTGATTGGGGTTGCCACTCAAACGATCATCCTTGGCATCATAGCCACGGGCATTTTCAATCAGGGATTTCTTCAGAAGTTCCAAAATGCCCTTGTAGTTCTCTGCGTTGATTTCAACCTGAAGGGTTTCAACCCCGCCATCCTCACGAACCTTCACGGCTCCATAGGTGGAAAGGTTGTGGCGGAACTCACCAAGGTTTTCACCGTCATAGTTCTTCAGAACCAGAATGGTGTTCCGTGCGTCCTCTTGCATATTGTTTTCAAAGTCGGAAATCATGGTGTTGATTCCGTCCTGAAGGGTTTTCACACGGCGGATCAGGGGGATTTCCTGTTTGTTATACTTGAAAGGAACCAGCGGAATCCTTGTCCAGTTGAACCCCTTGGGTTCTTGGCCTTCTTCCTCAACCATGAAATAGTTTTCGTGTTCACCGGCTTCCACATCGGCAATCAGCATATCATTCTGATAGATATACCGGTAAATGCCATCGGCTTTGAAGATTTCCACCTTCTCCACCTTTTCCTTCTGGTAGCCGTTCCACACTTCTTGGGTGTAGTAGCGAATCGCACAATCAAGGATGGTGTGATCATCGTCAGCCCAAAAAGGAAGAATGTCATAGGCCGGGAAATGCTTGAAGGCCAGTTCACCAGCTTCATTGTAGTAAGGATAAAGCCAACCAAGGCCACCGTTCAGGGCATCTTCACAAACATATTTCAGAAGCCGGTAAAACCGTTTGTTGAAAACCTTGCCCAAAGCATCCGTGTAACCCTTATCCTGACAGTTCAGGGTGAAGGGCTTGCCCACAAGGTAGTTGGTTTTCTGATCCACCATCAGGGCATATTGGTTATCAATCAGGCGGTTGTTCGGAAGGTTCGTCACCACCTGAAGTTGACCGTTTTCACCAATGATTGTGCGCTGACGCTGAAGAATGTCATGCTGTCCTTCATAGTACAGATCACCTATAACCTGATCCTTGCGGCGCTGACTATTCTTCCATTCCTTGATTTCAGCGGCGAAGAACTGATTTTCAGTCATGCCGGTTCGCCCACCCTGAAGGATCAGGCGGTTGATACGCTCCATAGCGTTATCCAGAAACATATTCACTTACCGCCTTTCTTCATTGCTTAATAAACGCAAACACACGGAAACCGTGTGTTTTTCGTGTGTTTTGTTACTATCATGTTATTAGTCGAAGCTGAAGGCGGGGCCAACCAGCATATCTTCCAGCCCATAACGCATAGCGTCCATAAGGTGGTTGAAATCATCAATGGGAACATTGATCTTGGCCCCGAACTTATCTTCTGCCCATGTGTAGTTTGAAATCTCTGTGATGAAGTTCACGCATCGGGGATGAACAATGATGGTGTAACCCTGAATGTACTGGATTCCGTTGTTCACGCTGTCCTTGCCCTTCCGGGCGGCTTTGATACGATGAAGGCCAGCATCCCGCAATTCATCAATGCTCTTGGGTTCGGCACAATCGGCCTTGATCCGTTCCTTGCCGTAACCCATGCCGGTGATCCGGTCACAGATTGCCCGGTTCGTCAGGGCCTTTTCATACAGTTCATCAAACACCCAAATGGTTCTTTCCTTCTCACTCACCAGCCCACAGAACAGGGCCGTTGGATCGTTGGTATAACCGAAGTCAAGGCCGAAGGCGCTTTTCACATCAGGCTTCTTGGAAATAGCCAGATAATCAAAGGCTTCTTCCCGCCAATTATCGAAAATCAGGCCATCCACAATGCCCCAACCCCCAAGGCCAGCCACCTTGTAGCGGCGGGGGTTGTTTTCCTTCATGGTGTTGAACACCTTCAAATCCGCCGTGTCCAGCCATTCATTACACAGGTAATTGGTGGTTGTGGCGTAAATCTGCCCATCCGGGCTGATCCAGCTATCATGAAACTTGTATGTGGGGTTTCCTTGGGCATCCTTGCCGGTGATCTCCCCGAAGAAGCGTTTCCTGATCCAATGCTTTTCGTTCCACGGGTTGAATGTCAGCGTGATTTGCTTGAACAGGCCGGTTTCTTCCGGGATAGCACCACGGATGGATTCATCCAGCATATCAAAATCAGCTTCATTCATGATTTCGTATGCTTCTTCAATCCAGCACCAGCACAGATAGCCAATTTCAACCGTAATTGAAGTGACCTTCAGGGGATCATCAAGGCCCCGAAAGTAAATCTTCTGACCGGTGGGAAGGTAGGTCATTTCAAGGGGGCTTTCCTTGATTTCCCAATAGGCTGAAACCCCAAGGCGGTTGATTGCCCATTTCAGTTCAGTGAAACAGGAATCTTTCAAGGTTCTGAACACCTTGCGAACCACAAGGGTATTGGCTTCCGGGTATTGCATCATCCGTTTGATGATGTTCAGGGCCGTTGTCTTGGATTTCTTGGAAGCACGGCTTCCCTTACACACCCGGTAACGGCCTTTGAAGTTCCAGAAGGTTCCGTAACCCTTGCCAACCACTTCAGGAAGGTGAACCCGCTTGGCCTGTGGGCTAATCTTCAAGTTGATCATCCCCCGTGATAATCACCGGAACGGCTCCTTCCACACCTACCTTGTCCGTGAACATACCATAACGCTTGCCGATCAGTTCAGCGGCCTTCAGCCTTTCTTTGGCTCCAACCTCTTTCTGCGTCAACTCTTGGCAACCGTCACCGCACAGGATCGGGATTTCTTCAGTATGTTCACCCCGCATTACCGAAGTTAGGTATTTCATGACTTCTTCAGCATCAGCGATCTTGGCCGAATGAAGTTTTTCAAGTTCGGTTTCGATGTACGCTTTCAAGTCAGGTTTTGCAAGGTTTTCAGAACCCGTCTGCTTTGCGGTCTTGGGCGAATACCCCGCCTTGATTGCCGCATCCGTAGCGTTGCCGCTGATCAGGTATTCATCACAGAACTTCCGCTGTCTTGGTGTCACAGGTATTCACCCCTTTCATCAGGCATAGAAAAAGCGCCCCGGTTTCCCGTAGGCGCAATTTCTTATTTACTATTCTACCGATTCTTTACTCTGTTTGGAACCGGTGGCACTCTGGTTTTCTCGGTTGTTTAGAAAGTCGCTGTTTGCCTTGGCAAAAGCAAGTAAACCCTTTCCGTGAAGTTCAAAAACCCATTGCATAGAATAATTCAGTTCTTCAGAAATATCTTTCCATTTTTTCAACTGAATATAGCGCCCGATCAGAATATTTTGCTGATCAAAGTCAGGAATCCGGTTGATCATGGTGAACGCTTCCTGTTTCATGCTCACAAGTTCATCAATCCGGGCATTGATCTTGGCTTCAAGGTCAATGATCTTGGTGATGGTTTCTTCAAGGGTATTCTTGGGGCCTGAAGTCTGAACCTTGTCCTGCTTCAGTTGGCTTCCGGTAGAAGTCAAGCTGGAACGCAAGGTTGCAATGGTGCTATCAAGCCGATTGATCAAACGATCCGTTTTCCTGATTTGGGCAAAGTATTCTTTAGCCTGTTGGGAAAGGTCTTTGTCATTCACTATGTAACACATCCTTTCTGGAATAAATGTTGAAGGGCATCAAACGCCGGTATATCAAGGGCTGTCTCTTATACACATCTCCGAGCCCACGAGACCCTAA
>ENA-UAIR01000131-UAIR01000131.1-human-gut-metagenome-genome-assembly--contig:-NODE-131-length-15201-cov-3.858577_pt1 | contig 15201 bp, 18 predicted proteins | sample MGYA00244421_ERZ654393 | MGnify/ENA primary metagenome ERZ654393 (study PRJEB26926, sample SAMN06165162) | human gut metagenome | biome: ENVO:00009003; feature: ENVO:2100002; material: ENVO:00002003... | reverse complement strand
TTCGGGCTTGGCTTCCGCCTTCGGAGCGGGCTTCTGCTCGCTCTTGGGCGCTTCCACCTTCACTTCGGGCTTGGCTTCCGCCTTCGGAGCGGGCTTCTGCTCGCTCTTGGGCGCTTCCGTCTTCGCTTCCTGCTTCGGGGCAGACTTAGCTTCCTGCTTTTCCGCCCTTTCCGCCCTTTCCGCTTCCTGCCGCGCCGCGTTCACCGCCGCCTGCTCATCCACGTCGAGCATGACATACGCCTTGGAGTGGTCAGAGAGACGCTTCTCCTCCTCGGCGCGCTTTTCCTGCTCCGCTTTCGCATTCAATGACTTGATAAATCCGTTCTCCAGCGCACGGAGAGACTTTGCCAGTCCGTCTGCGCTCTGACGCACGCGGGATGCGTCATCGCGCACCTTCGCCGCGTCCGTGGTTAAATCCTTGATGGCATCCTTCAGCTTCACTTTCGTCATTCGACGCTTGCACCCCCGCCATGATTTTCCGATTTCATCTGTTGCCCGTGCTCTTCTTTGCCTTCAACGGGAAGGTTCTGCCTGATCTGCTCTGCCAGCCCGCCCGGCGCGACGGCCATTGCCACGCCCGACCGCCCGGTTGCATCCTGAAGCAGTCCCCGCGGCAGCAACGCCATCTGCACCCCTGCATTGTCGCAGACACCGCGGTATTTATCCTGAGTGGCTTTTGACGCGCCGCTGTCCAGCAGCAGCACGGCGCATCCTCCGCCACGAATGCTTTTCAGGCAGCCATCTTCACCGAAGGTCGCCTGTCGTGCGCGAACGCACAGTCCCATCAGCCCGCGCAGTTTCGTTTCCCTATCCATCGGCGTCAGTTTTCCTCCGCTTCTGTCTGGGATTGGGACAGCTGCGCCAGCTCCTGCCGCAGGGCTTCCGCCACGTCGTCAGTGAGCTGCACTTCCAGCTGACGTTCCAGCTGTTTCTGCCGGATGGCGCGCATCAGGCAGCTTTCCTGTCGGCATACATACGCGCCGCGGCCGGGCTTTTTGCCGCCCGGATCCATGGACACGGTGCCGTCCGGTGCGCGGACAACGCGGATGAGTTCGCGTTTAGGCTTGCTCTCCCGGCATCCGACGCACATGCGCATCGGGATTTTCTTCGGCTTCATCAAGGCTCCTTTTGGCGATTGCCGCTTGGGTCAACCGCCGAATCTCGTTTCCTGCTGCTCCCTAATTATCCCCGGAACGACTTACAGCGTGTCGTCACCATCGGCGGGCGTTTCCGGCGCTTCCACACCCTCGTAGGGCTGGAAATCCTCCGGCAGCTCCTGCACCGGCTGTTCTTCATCCTCCACCTGCGGGACGGCCGCCGCCATCTGCTCGGCGTACTGGCTCTGACTCTTGATGTCAATCTTCCAGCCCGTCAGCTTTGCCGCCAGACGCGCATTCTGACCTTCCTTGCCGATGGCCAGGGACAGCTGATTGTCCGGCACGACAACGATGCAGGAGCGCTGACCGCTCGCCTCGGTGTATACTTCGCGGACGTTCGCCGGATTCAGCGCGTTGGCAATGAATTCCGCCGGATTCTCGCTCCACTTGATGATGTCAATCTTCTCGCCGCGCAGTTCATCCACCACGCGGGTCACGCGGTCGCCGCGCTGACCGACGCACGCGCCCACCGGGTCAATCAGCACCTCAGTGGAATGCACCGCCATCTTCGTGCGGCTGCCCGCTTCACGAGCGATGCCCTTAATCAGCACCTTGCCGCCGGCGATTTCCGGCACTTCCATCTCAAACAGGCGCTTGACCAGATTCGGATGCGTACGGCTGACGCGCACCTGCGGGCCGCGGCGGGTCATGTCGTCGCCGCGCTGCACTTCCAGCACATAGACTTTCAGGTGGTCATCCATGTTGATGACTTCGCCGGGAATCATCTGATCGCGTTCGAGGTAGCCCTCGGTGCGGCCCATCAGCTCCACCACAGCGCCCTTGTCATCCACGCGCGTAACGACGGCCGTCAGGATTTCGTTTTCCTTGTCGGCGTACTCTTCATACACACGGCCGCGTTCTGCGTCGCGCAGGCGCTGCATAATGACGCCCTTGGCGGTCTGGGCGGCGACGCGCAGGAAGTTGCGCGGCGTCACGTCCGTCTCCACAATGTCGCCCATCTGGTAGGAGTCCTTAATCGCGCGGGCTTCCTCCAGCGAAATCTGGTCGGCGGGCTTCTCCACCTCTTCGACAATCAGGCGGCGGGTATACACATGAATTTCACCCGTCGTGCGGTCAATGGTCGCAGAAATGTTGTTGGCGGAGGGTTCTGCCTCGCCCTTGGCGCGGTTCTTGGCATACGCCTTTTTCAGCGCATCCTCGACCGTGGCGAAAAGCATATCCTCGCTCAAATCCTTCTCTTGGCACAGCGCGCGGATGGCTTCCACGAGTTCTTTGTTCTGTGGATCTGCCTTCGGCGCAGCAGTTGTCTTGGTCTTTCTCATGCCTGTGTCACCCTTCAATAATTTATGCTGTTTCTGATGCGGAAGCAGCTTCCGCAATGGTTTTCATTTCCGATGAAAATTGCTTTCTTGCGGGGAATCGGCTTGCCGGGTTATTCCTCGCCCAAATCGACATCTTCGACGCCTTCCATGTCAACCACCGGCTTCACCAGCGAAGCTGCTTTGCGCGCGAAACGCTTCTCTTCGCCCGCGATGGTCAGCACCATGTCCTGCGCGTCAAAGTCCGACAGAATGCCCGTAAAGACCTTCTGACCGTCCACGGCTTTGAACAGGTGAACCTCCACCTCTTCGCCAAGCGCGCGCTCAAAATCTCGATCCTTCTTCAGCGGACGGTCAATGCCCGGCGAGGATACTTCGAGGAAATCGAAATCGTATGATTCCACCAGCGGCATAATGGCGCGGTGATACCGTTCGCAGTCATCCAGCGACATGCCTTCGGGGCGATCAACATAGATGCGCAGGAACTTGCCCGTGTTCTCCTTATCAAGGCACACATCCACCAGTTCATAGCCCATTTCATCCGCCAGACGCTGACATTTGGGCGTGACAACGGTCGTCAATTCCGCTTTCGCCATAACTCCTCACCTCTTTCACTGCGGGTTCGTTTTTTCGGAGGACTTTCGCCTGCAATGTGTAGGCAATCAAAAAGAGTGGCTCCCATCACCCGTCAGCACCACGACAGCACAGCGGGCATACCTCTGCCCGTAACACTGTCCCGATGCCGCCAAGCCATGTCCACTCTCAGATGTCAAGCCCTTCTTTCTGCAACCCGAAACACCGGACAGACCCGGCTGAAAAATCGCTTCCCTGAAAACCAGGGCAGCGGTTCATGGATTCACACTTGTCAGTATACCACAGTTTCTCCCGGAATACAAGCATTTTAGCGGCTCTGCGCAACATTTTCCTTCCATTTAGGGCGCATTTTTCACACAAAGCTCTCGTCCTTGCAGAAAACGGGCACAAAATCCTCCGATGCGCTTTCCGGCTCCTGCAAATACCCCGGCAGTCCCAAATCCAGCATATGGTCGCGCACGCGGATATATTCGCGGTTCGTAATCGTCCGCGTCAAGCCCGGAATCGACACGTTGTTGCACGGGATGTACTGCCGCATCAGGCTGACCGGCACACCCTCCGGCAGGTTCTCCTTCACCCAATCCAGCAGCTGGCAGCTTTCGCTCGTCAGACCGGGGAGAATCAGGTGACGGATGAGCGTGCCGCGCGTCATGATGCCGTTCTCATCGTAGGCAGGCGTTCCTGTCTGGCGCACCATCTCGGTGATGGCGGCGGATGTGGCGGCAAAGAAGTTCGACGCTTTCGCGCAGAGCTGCCCCATCTTTTCGCTCCGGTGCTTGAGGTCGGGCAGGTACACGTCCATCACGCCGTCCAGCATCCGCAATGTTTCGACCGTCTCATACCCCGACGTATTCCACACCAGCGGCACATGCGGCCGGTAAATATCCAGCGTCTCCAATATCTGCGGGACATAAGGCGTCGCGGTGATGAAGGAGATGGTGTGCATCCCCATATCCTCCAGCCGCCGCAGGGAATCCGCCAATTCGCGCGGCGTGAAGGGGCGTCCGGCGTTGCGGTGGCTGATGTCAGCGTTCTGGCAGTAGGCGCAGCGGAGCGTACAGCCGGAGAAGAACACCGCGCCCGTGCCGTTCTTGCCGGAAATCGGCGGTTCTTCCCAGAGGTGCGGCGCGATTCGGGCGATGCGCATGGTGGTCGGCAGCTGGCAGAAGCCGTTGCCCGTGGATTCATTGCGCTCAGCGCGGCAGACGCGCGGGCAGAGGGTACATTGCATAAAGGGAACCTCCTTGGCGGATGGGTTGCATTGAGGATGTTTTGGTATTGCTTAGGGAAGACGAAAGGTACGCTAACTAAAAAACTTCCGCTAAAGCTCAATAAACATGGGTGCGACCGAAGGTTTCCAAAGGGCGATCGCAGACGTTCGTCTGTCTTCTTGCCCTTTGGTCGCCTCCGCAGAGGCGAAACTCCTGCATAAACACGCGGAAGAAGTATGCAGAAGTCACCAACCCAATCGCGCGAACGGGTCAAGGGTCGAAGACCCTTGCGGAGTCCAGAGGCAGCGCCTCTGGCGTCTCCCCCTTCACAGCCAGCCCGCATACGCGCCGACTGCGCCGAGCAGATTGATACAGAACCCCATCACCATCAGCGGAACGTTGAGGATCGACGTGCGCCCGCTTTGCGGCTTCAGGGCGAGAATCGCCACATACACCCACGGCAGCATATCCAGCAGGTAGCGGTTTCCGAACTGGAAGCCGCCCAGCGTCTTGTGGCAGACGATAATCATCAAGTGCGCCCCGACCATCAGCGGCAGCCCAATCAGCCAGAACGCATTCCCGCGGCGGCGGCGAATCAGCGCATAGAAATACACGCATAGGAACGTCACCAGCATCGGCGTAATCAGGTAGAACGCCATGCAGTCATACGAATCAAACGCCAGCGGCTGACCTCTCCCCTGATATTTCGGCAGGCGCACCAGCTGCTGCAAATGCTCCCACGCGTACGCCAGCGAAAACTGTCTGTTCTCCGCCAGCTGAAATTCCGGCAGGTAAGTGTGCCCAAATTCCAGCGGATTGCCGAAGCGCAGGTAGTTCAGCACCATGTAACTCGCGACAATCAGCGCCGCGGGCAGCAAATTCGCCATCTGCCGCTTCCAGCTATGCCGCACGCCGCTTTTGTTGAGCAGATACACCAGCAGCGGAAGATACAGCGCCGCCATCGGTCGGCACCCAACTGCGCACGCCCACCACGCCAGCGCCCAGCCGCTTCTGCCGCGCTGCGCCGCATCTGCCGCCATCAGCGAAAGCGTGAAGCACATCGTCTGCGCCAGGAACCACACCCAGCCCTGCAGGGCAATGAACAGATACCCGTTCGCCAGATACAGGTACAGCACATACCGCGCCGCATAGTGCGAGCTGCCCGTCATCCGCCGATAAATCCGCAGCGCATAGGCAATGCCAAGCAGCGTCACCGCCAGATTGATGAAGTGATCCGGCGTATCCAGCCCGAAAATCGCCGCGAACGGCAGCATCACATACGATGGGAACAGCGGAAAACTCACATAGAACTTGCCGCCGTACTCCGCCAATTCCAGCCATGTGAAATTCGGGTTGACATCCAGATGCCCTTCCAACCACGCGCACGCCTGAATGGTGTACGAGCCATACGGGTTGTCCGTCGTCAGAAAGCGTCCCGTGAACGCGCCCATCACCAGCAGAACAATCAGGACGATGAGCGGATACAGCGCATATTCCGGCGCAAGCGTCCGCAGACGATGCCATGCGCGTTTCGCAGTGGTTTGCATCGTGATGATCCTCCTTTGCTTGTTTTGTTCGCTGATAAGACGCAGTTCTGAGGGGAACGGTTCATTTCGACAAGCCATACAGAAAAAAACGCAGACCGCAAAGCGGCGCGCGCCGCTTCCGGCACGTCGGTTTGCAGTCTGTGCGAATTATTTCTGCTTGTCGCCGGATTTGAGCTTTTGCAGCGCCGCGAGCGCCGCCGCCTGCTCCGCCTGTTTCTTCGTGCGGCCCGTGCCGTGGGCGAGTTCCACCCCGAAGCGGCTCACGGCGGCCTCGAATGTGCGGTTGTGCGGCGGGCCGTCCTGCGCGATAATCTCGTAGGTCGGCGCCTCGCTGCCGTCGCGCTGCAAGAACTCCTGCAACGCGCCCTTGCTGTCCTGCATCGGGCGCTGCACGTCCTCCGGCTTCGGCCAGCAGCGGAGAATGATTGCCCGCGCCGCGTCCAGACCACCGTCCAGATACACTGCCGCCAGAATTGCCTCCATTGCGTCGCACAGCACGGACGGCTTCTCGCGCCCGCCGGTCAGCTCCTCACCCTTGTCCATGATGAGCGCTTCGCCGACGTGCAGCTTCTTGGCGACCTGCGAGAGGTTCGCTTCGCACACGGACAGTGCGCGCAGGTGCGTCAGCTGCCCCTCGTGGCAATCCGGGTGACTTTGGTAGAGGATATCCGACATGATGTATTGCAGCACCGCGTCCCCCAGAAATTCCAAGCGCTGGTTGTCCTCCGGCCCCATCGACGGATGCGTCAGCGCCCGCCGGAGCAGCGCCGGATTCTTGAACTGATACCCCAGTGCCGACAAAAACTGCTGCATCATGCAGACACCCTCCATTTTTAGCAACGACACACAGCCTCCGCCGTCGTCGGAGGAGGCTGCGCGTGCCATAATTCGCGGATAACTTACTTGTTGGCGTCGATGTACTTCACGACGTCGCCAACCGTCTTGAGCTTCATAATCTGGTCATCCTCGACCGTGATGCCGAACGTGTCTTCCACGTCCATAATCATGACCATGACGTTCGCGGAATCCGCCTTCAAATCCTCCACCAGACGGCTGGATTCGGTCACGGTGTCGGGGTTCACCTTCATTTGCTTGACAATCATGCCCTTCAGGGTTTCAAACGTAGACATAGTGTTTTCTCCTTTCAAAATGCGGATAGCTAAGGTAACATCGCTTTGCAGCGCTGCTTTGGGGTCACTGTGCGTCCTGTGAATTCATTTTTGCGACGCCCTTTTTGATAATCTCAACCACATGACCGTTCACCATCTTGATGGCTTGGTCAATGGCGCAGGAGAATGCGTGCGCGTTGCTTGAACCGTGCGCCTTGACGACTGCGCCTTGCACGCCCAGCAGCGGTGCGCCGCCGACTTCGGTGTAATCCAGCGTATGCTTCAAGCGGCGGAGAGCCGGTTTCGCCAGTGCCGCGCCTATCTTCGAGCGCGTATCTGCCATCAGCTCCTGCTTCATCGTCTTCAGCATGAACATCGCGACGCCCTCCATCGTTTTGAGGACGAGGTTGCCCGCAAAGCCGTCCGCGACGCAGACATCCGCAATGTCGCTGAACAAATCGCGTGCTTCCACGCTGCCGACGAAGTGATACGGCGCTTCCGCCATCATCGGGAACGCATCCTTCACCAGCGCATTGCCCTTTTCATCCTCCGCGCCGATGTTGATAATGCCGACGCGCGGCTTCTCGATGCCCATCACGCCGCGCATGTACGCGTCGCCCATCACGCCGAACTGCGTCAGGTATTCCGGCTTGCAGTCCACATTCGCGCCGCAGTCAATGAGCAGGAAATAGCCCTTGCCGTTGGGCATCAGCGGGGCAAGCGCCGGACGCTCCACGCCCGGAATGCGCCCCAGCCGGAACATGCCGCCCGCCAGCACCGCGCCCGTAGACCCAGCGGAGACGAACCCGTCCGCTTCCTTGTCGCGGACAGCCAGCATTCCCAGCACCGTCGCTGATTTCGTCTTTTTGCGCACACCCATGACAGGGGATTCGTGGTTCGTAATGACTTCCGGCGCATCCAGCAGCGTAATCCGGCTGCGCACATCATCCGCGCCCGCCAGATACTTCTCGATTTCCGGCACAATGCCCGCCAGCGTCACCGTCAATTCCGGATTCCGGTGAAGCGCTTCCACCGTGCCTTCAACTGGGGCCTGCGGCGCCAAATCGCCGCCCATTGCATCGACAAAAATTCGCATGGTTTCCTCCTGCTGTTCCGCGCTCATGCAACAGAACATCTTATTCTACCACACAAGCAGCGTCTTTTGCAAGTGGCAAGCGGCACACGGCGCATTTTTTCCTTCATCCGGCACGGCGGGCAGGCAAAATCAGCCTCTGTTATTCCCCATACGAAATGGTGAAAAGCTGATACCCTTCTGCTGTGCTGCCCACAACATAGCGTCCATCGAAGGAAATCTCCGGCGCGTACTTCATCACAAACGGCACGACGACCTCGCCATCCATCCCGATGCAGCCCCACAAACCGTCCTGCTTCACCGCCAGCAGCTCCTGTCCGGCTTGTCCCCGCGCGGCTTCCTCGTACTGGGTGGGCAGTTCGCCCCGCGTCGCCGTAAAGACGCTGATTTTGCCGTTCATCTCCGCATAAATCATCGGGGCATTGTTGGTAAGACCCTTCCAATCGTTTTCCTTCAGCTCATAATCCACCGACGCGCTCACCTGCCCGTCCCGGGTCAGGAAGCGCAGCTTACCGCCTTCCAGCGCCGCCTGATAGCCGCCCTCGAACAGCAGGCCCGCGTAGTCGCCGCCAAGCGTGTCATACATCGGCGGAACGATTTCCTGCCCCGTCATATCCACGATGCCCGACAAGCGATCCTTCTTTGTCAGCATATAGTCGCCGCCGTAATAACGCACACTGTCATACAGCGGCTTGCCGTCCTGCACCGCCTCGCGCAGCACATTTCCCTGCAAATCCAAGAAATCGCCCGTTTTCGCGTCATACCAGACACTGCGGGACACTTCATCCGCCGTCAGCGTGCATTCCGGGACGAACGCGAACTGCGCCGTCGGGTGATGATACACGCCTTGCTTGTAGATTTCCTCATATTCGCCGCGGGAGAAGGACTCGCCGGTGAATTCCGTGCGCGTCCCGTCCGTCTTCAAGTAAAAGCCGCTGCTTTTGTCCAGCCGAACGAACAGATACGCGCCGTAAACCTCCATGCTCGCGCCCGTCGTTTCCTCGCGGTTCATTTCCGCCATTTTCTGCGCGCCATAGTAGATGTCCCCGCGCACGACGTTGTAGTGTCCGCCGCCGAACATAGCGCGATAGTCGCTCTTTTCGTCCGTTGTTTCTTCCAGCGTCACCGCGACCACCCAGCCATTGCCGACATAGGTGAAATCCGAATACGTCATGGGGATCAGCAGCGTCCCTGCCGCGTCCATCAGACCCGTCTGGTTGACGCCATTTTCATTGGCGACTTCATAGTACAGCCCTTTCTCCTGCGCGCTGATATCCGCGTAGCTTTCCGACAGTGCCGTGCCGTCCATCGCCCGCAGCGTATCGCGCCAGTCCTCGCGGGTCACGTAGGTATCAGAGGCACGTCCCAGCGTAATGGAACGCGCAAACGTCTGCGTATCCACCAGTTTTGCTTCCGCCGAAGCCAGCACCGGCATGGATAGCGCCAATGCCGCCGCGCACAGTTTCTTCCACCATTTCATCTTCTTTGCTTCCTTTCCTTCGCAACGTTCAACGCACGATACGTTGATTATATACGACGGAAGAAAGCGTGTCAAGAGCAGCTACAACGTTTTCGCTGTTTTCGCTCATTCCGGGCTGACACTAAGCCCGACCCCCATGCCGCCTTCCCCAATATGGCACGAGACCCCCAATGACAATTGGTCACTGAGCAGTTTCATCCCCGGAAACTCCGCTTGCAGGCGCGCTTCCCACGCCGCCGTCGCTTCCGGTGAGGCACTCGATGCCGCCAGCAGCGTCACCCGCCCCTGCGCCAGCGGTTCGGCAAATCGCCCGGCTAATTCCGCGTGAATCGCCTCTATCATCACATCCTGCGCCCGATTCATGCCGCGCGCTTTCTTGTAAGCGCCCAGCGTTCCCGTTGTGAAGTGCAGAATCGGCTTGATGTGCAGCAGCGTACCGATAAGCGCCGTTGCCGTGCTGATGCGCCCGCCGCGCTTCAAATGCTCCAGTGTCTCCACCGCGACGTAGATGCACATGTCCTCGCGAACGGCCTCCAATTTCCGCTTGATGGTCGCGGCGTCACCCCCCGCGTCGCGCAAACGCAGCGCATCCAGCACCGTCACATGCAGCGCCGTCGCGACGCGTCCGTTGTCCACCACGAACACGCGCCCGGCGTAGGGCGCATCCGCCGCCAGCGCCATTGCCGCCTGACACGAGCCGGACAAACCGGAACTAATCGGGATATAGACCACCTCGTCGTGGTCGGTCAGCAGGTTATCCCAGAGGGCGGTCACATCCGCCGGGGCAGGCTGGGAAGTCGCGATTTTCGCGCCGCGCCGCTGATGCGCATAAAACTCCGCGCGGGTAAGCGTCTCCTCCTCCAAATAGCAAGTGCCGTCGATGGTAAACGGCATCGGCAGCACCGCGACACCAAGGGTTTGTGCCATTTCCGGGGTGATGCTGGAGTGGCTGTCAGTTGCAATAGCAACGTTTTTCATCATCATTGTGCCTCCGTGTATGATAATCAACACATTTTAGCACAAATGCGTGTTCGGTTACAAGCGATTGCAGTCTCAATTTTTGTTGATAATAGCAAGCGTTATCATACCATTCCCAGCATCAAAAGGCACGAGCAGACGGCGCAGTTGAATGCAGGAAATTGTATACCCACAAAAAAACACCGTGAGCATACTGCCCACGGTGATGCTTTCTCAGCCCTGCTTCTGCTTGTGCTTCGGATTTTCGCAGATGACCATGACCTTGCCCTTACGGCGAATGATCTTGCACTTTTCGCAGATCGGCTTCACGGACGGACGAACCTTCATGTGCTGTTACCTCCTGTTGAAAATGATGCCACGAGGGCGAGCAGAATGCACCGCACGCCCGGATGCGTCTGATGCGATGTGCTTGTCACACAGTGCATCAGTTATTATACACCAGAGACCGTCATCCGTCAAGAGGAAAATCCTGCGGAAACGCGGCTTCCGGCACGGTTTCTTGTTATTTTCGCGCTGGTCAGGTCTTGCTGCGCCAAGTAATCCGGCCGCGGTTGAGATCATAGGGAGACAGCTCGATTTTTACCTTGTCACCGGGGTAGATGCGGATGAAGTTCATGCGCATTTTGCCGGAGATGACGGCGGTCACGATGTGACCATTCGGCAGCTCCACCTTGAACATGGCGTTCGGAAGAGCCTCGACGACCTTTCCTTCCAGTTCGATGACGTCGCTCTTGGACATGTCAGTCCTCCTTGTCGGCCCCAGCCGCGGCAGCTTCCGCGTGGGGTTGTTCGTTCTGCGCTTTCAGCGAAAGACCGTGCGCGGAGAGAGCCTTGCGCAGGTCGCTGTCCTGCAGATGCTTGTTCTCCAGCGCCTGAGGTTCCACGTTCACCACAATGGGCTTCGGGCGCAGATGCATCATCTTTTTCTTTTTCGGATGGTCGATCTTGCGGCTTTGACCGTCCGCCATCAGCACATGCCGATCGTCCACGACCTGAAGCACCACGAAATACCGCCCGGCATCGCGTCCCTGCGTTGACTGCACGACGCGCCCCGGTTCCATCGTCAGGCGATTCATCATTTGTCCTCCCATTTGAAGTCGGGATAGGTGAGGATTTCCGGCAGACCGTCCTCATTGATGGCGATGGTATGCTCGTAGTGGGATGTCAGGCTGCGATCGCGTGTGCGGTAGCACCACTGGTCTGCGTCGCAGGTGATGTGCCAGTCGCCGGCGGAGATCATCGGCTCAATGGCGATGGTCATGCCCTTGCGCAGGCGAAGGCCGCGATTCGGCGTGCCGTAATTGAACACCGGCGGATCTTCGTGCATTTCGCGCCCGATGCCGTGACCGGTCAGGTCGCGAATGACGCCATAGCCGTTGCTTTCAGCCACCTGCTGCACCGCGTGACCCACGTCACCCAGCCGCTTGCCCGCGATGGCCTGCCGTGCGCCCGCAAAGAAGCACTGCTCCGTGACGTCAATCAAGCGCTGCGCTTCCGGCGAAATTTCGCCAATGCCCATCGTGAAGGCACTGTCGGCCTGCCAGCCGTCCAGCACCAGACCGCAGTCGATGGACAGGATCTGCCCTTCCTGCAAAATCTGCTTTTCGGAAGGAATGCCATGCACCACCGCATCGTCAATCGACGCGCAGATGGATGCCGGATACCCCTCGTAATGCAGAAAAGACGGGATGGCGTGGTTTTTGCGGATGAGCTGCTCGGCGTAGACATCCAGCGCGGCGGTACTCATGCCGGGCTGAACGGCCTCGCGCAGGCGGCACAGCACTTCATAGAGAAGCGCGCCCGCGTCACGCATTTTGCCGATTTGCTCAGGATTCTTCAAACTGATCATGATGTCTTAGCCCTTCACGATGGCCATGATGGACGCGAAGATCGTATCCATATCCTGATCGCCGTCAATGACGCGCAACAGCCCCTTCTTCTGGTAGAAATCCACCAGCGGAGCGGTCTGGTCGTGGTACACCTTCAGGCGATTGAGGACGGTTTCAGCCTTGTCGTCCGCGCGCTGCACAAGCTCATCAGAGCAGGAATCACATTTCGTTTTCCCGTTCAGGCGGGAAATGTGGTACGTCGCACCGCACTTCAGGCACACACGGCGACCGCTCAGGCGATCGATGAGCTTCTCATCGGCGACGTCGAGGTCAATAACCGCGTCGATGTCCGCAATGCCTTCCAGCGCTTCCGCCTGCGGAACCGTCCGGGGGAAGCCATCGAGGATGTAGCCGTTCTTGGCATCATCCTGCGCAAGACGGTCGCGAACGATGTCGATGATAACGTCGTCCGGCACGAGCTTGCCCGCGTCGATGTAGCTCTTCGCCTTCAGCCCGGTAGGCGTCTGCTCCTTGATGGCACGGCGGAGAATGTCGCCGGTGGAAATCTGCGGAATGTTCAGTGCGTTACAGATGCGCTGCGCCTGCGTACCCTTGCCGGCGCCGGGAGGTCCAAGGAAGATGATATTCATCCGGATGCTCCTTCCTACTCTGTCGCTGTCCGCGCAAAACGCGCGAGTCTTCACGTCGCAATGGATGCTACGTTGTTTTTTCCCACATTAGTACACAAGCCATGCACCGGAAAACGAGTTTCAACGGTGCATGGCCTGCGTATGGATTACATGAAGCCGTTGTCTTTGTCGGTTTCAATGCCGCGGATGGACAGTTCACCCTCAACCGTGCGCATGGTTTCCAGAGAAACACTCACAGCAATCAGGATGGAAGAAGCCGCGAACGGGAGGTTGGTGACCCAAGAGGTCAGCAGCGTCGGAATCACAGCCAGCACCGCGAGGAAGAGCGCCGCAAACAGGTTGAGGCGGTTCGTGGTACGGGCGAGGTAATCGCGGATGTTCTTGCCGCGCTGTCCGGGGATGGTCGCACCCTGCTCCATGAGCTGCTTTGCCTGCTTATTCGGATCAAAGCTGATGGACGAATAGAAGAAGGTGAAGCCGACAATCAGGAGCGCGGAGAGGATCATATACACCCAAGAGCCGCTGCTCAGGTAGGCATTGCACCAAGCGGTGAAGCCGCTGTTCGGCGCAACCAGCGCGCCAATCGTTCCGGGGAACGCCAGCAGGCTGTACGCGAAGATCAGGGGCAGAACGCCGACGGACACAACCTTCAGGGTCATGTGGGTGTTCTGACCGCCGTAAACGCGGCGACCCTTAACCTGCTTGGAAATCTGCAGCGGGATGCGGCGTTCGCCGAGGTCAACGTAGGTCACGGCGAAGGTCATGACAACCAGCATCAGCAGGATAACAAGGACAGACAGCCAAGCGGTCGTCGTGCCATTTGCCACCGCGGTGTAGATGTTGCCAGTGATGCCGTTGAACAGGTTGGAGACGATACCGGCGAAGATCAGCAGGCTGATGCCGTTGCCGATGCCCTTGTCGGTAATGCGCTCGCCAATCCACATCGCCAGCGCAGAGCCGCCAGCCATGCTCAGACCAACCAGCACCGTGTTGTACCAGCCGGAGCGGACATAGCCCCCCGCGCGGGACAGACCGATTGCCTGGAAGACAGCCAGACCAACCGTCACATAACGGGTGATGCGCGCCATCTTCTCCTGGCCGCCTTCTTCTTCCTGCATCCGCTGCAGGGACGGGAAGGCAACCGCCAGCAGCTGCATGATAATGCTGGCATTGATGTAGGGGGTGATGCCCATTGCCATAATGGTCATCTGACCAAAGGCGTTACCGGTCATCATCTGCATCATGTTCAGCAGGGGCAGCTGCATGAAGTTGTTGCTTTCATTCAGACGGGAGACGTCAATGCCCGGAGCCGGGATGACGCCAACCAGTCGATAAATGAGGAGCATGAGGAACGTGTACAGAACTTTCTTCTGGAGGTCTTTGATCTTCCACAGCTTGTGAAATGTCTCAAGCATGTCAGATCACCTCGGCAGTGCCGCCAACGGCCTCAATCTTCTCCTTCGCGGAAGCGGTGTACTTTGCAGCCTTCACCGTCAGCTTCTTGGTCAGTTCGCCGTTGCCCAGAACCTTCAGGCCGTCCTGAGCCTTGCGGATGAGACCAGCGTCGATGAGCGCCTGCGCATCGACCACAGCGCCGTCCTCAAACACATTGAGGTTCTCGACGTTGACAGTCGCGTAGTCCGTACCGAAGATATTGGTGAAGCCCTTCTTCGGGACGCGACGATACAGGGGCATCTGGCCGCCCTCGAAGCCGGGGCGCTTGCCGCCGCCGCTGCGGGCCTTGGCACCCTTGTGACCCTTACCGGAGGTCTTGCCCAGACCGGAGCCCACGCCGCGACCAAGACGCTTGGCAGCAGTGGTGGAACCCTCGGCGGGATGCAGCTCGTGCAGTTTCATGGCTTACCCTCCTTTACTCGTTAACTTCTTCGACCTTCACCATGTGCTTCACAGCGAAGATCTGTCCGCGAACGGCCGCGTTGTCGGGCTTAAGGACGGTCTGGCCAACCTTGCGCAGGCCCAGCGCCGCCACAGTCGCCTTGTGAACCGGCAGAGACGCGATCGGGGACTTGATGAGCGTAACTTTCAGCATTGTCCTTTACCTCCTCAGCCCAGCAGTTCTTCCACGGTCTTGCCGCGCATCTTCGCGACCTGTTCCGCGCTGCGCAGCTGCTTGAGCGCTTCCAGCGTGGCCTTGACCATGTTGATGGGGTTGTTGGTGCCAAAGGACTTGGTGCGGATGTCCGCCACGCCTGCCAGCTCCAGCACGGCACGCGCCGCACCGCCGGCGATCTGTCTCTTATACACATCTGACG
>ENA-UAIR01000095-UAIR01000095.1-human-gut-metagenome-genome-assembly--contig:-NODE-95-length-18804-cov-5.302683_pt1 | contig 18804 bp, 8 predicted proteins | sample MGYA00244421_ERZ654393 | MGnify/ENA primary metagenome ERZ654393 (study PRJEB26926, sample SAMN06165162) | human gut metagenome | biome: ENVO:00009003; feature: ENVO:2100002; material: ENVO:00002003... | reverse complement strand
ATTTTCATCTGCATGGTATCTCCCCTGCTGGTGGCTGCCCTGTGCATGGGCAGGCGGCAGCTCCGCTTCTTCCTGTTCTGCATTGCCGGGATGGGGGTGTGTCTGCTTTCGGCTTACATCAACACCTTCCTCGCGGCGGTGTGTCAGGCGGACGCCCTTGCCGCCACGGCGGAGATCGCGCCGGTGGTGGAGGAAATGATGAAGCTGCTGCCGCTGGTGTTCTATCTGCTGGTGTTTGAGCCGGAGGGGGATAAAATCAAGGCTGCCGCCATCACCGTGGCTCTCGCCTTCGCCACCTTTGAAAATGTGTGCTATCTCATCCAAAACGGCGCGGACCGCTTCTCCTTCATCTTCTTCCGGGGCTTCGGCACGGGAGCCATGCACGTCCTCTGCGGACTGATCGTGGGAGGCGGGCTTGCGTACACATGGCGGCGGACGTGGCTGAAGATCGCGGGCACCTGCGGGCTGCTGGGCGCGGCCATCACCCTCCACGCCATCTACAATCTGCTCATCGCCTACGGCGGCGCGGCGCAGTACATCGCCTACGCCCTGCCGGTGCTGCTGGTGGCGGCGGGAAGGCTGTCCACTTTCCGCTTATCGCAGAGGAAATAACCGAACATTTACTCCCTGAGAGCTGCTTTTTGGCGGCTCTCAAATTTTTTTGAAAAATTTTGCGTTTTGGGTGAGAGTTTTTTCGATTTTTTGTACCTATATAAGTGAAGGGGTTTTTAAGCCGCATTTCAAAAAATCCAGAGAGGAGGTTCAAACGAAATGTACGATACCGCAAGACGGGTCGCACTCGTCAAGCAGCGGGTGCGGGAAAACACCCGCCGGAGGCAGCGGCGCGGTATATATGGGCTGAGCGCAGCGTGTATGCTGCTGTTCGCGGTGATGATGCAGGCGGCGGATGTGTTTGCAGTGCAGGAGCAGACAGCCGCATGGGGCGTGTTCGGCGCGATGCTGCTGCGGGAGGACGTGGGCGGCTATGTGCTGGTGGCCGTCGTCTCCTTTGCAGCGGCGGTGGTCGTTACCGTGTTTTGCACACGATTGAGAAAAAACAATAAACAGCAGGAACAAACCAAGGAGGATGAGGAAACATGAAGAAAAGATTTTTAGCGGCGCTGCTGAGCCTGTGCATGACGCTCACGCTGCTGCCAACTACGGCGTTTGCAGCGGTGAGCGATTCGCTAGGCAACACACCCGAGGAAAATCAGGCGATTTTGGAGCAGGTCTCTGCCCTGACCGGCGATAGCAGCGACCAGGTGCTTTCCATGCTGAACGCTTTGGGGCTGCTGGATGAAGACGGCAATTTCAAGGTGGATCAAACCATCACGCTGGACGGCCAGGTGTTGACACTGGCGGCTGTCATGGAGCTGCTGGAAAATCCCGCCACGGATCTCACCCGTATAGCCGACGTGGATGGGACTCCGGTGGCGCTGGGCGATTTGAAGACCATGATCCAAATCGAACAGGAGCTGCAGCGGATCAAGGACACCTATTTCTCCGGCAGGGAGTTTACTGGGGAAGCACTGGAGAATCTCAACAGCCTGATGGAGCAGCTGGAGCTGCAGGGTATCAGTTTGCAGTATTCCGCCTCTGCCACAAAGCCTGAGGGCGTTGAGACGGTGGATATGAGCGGCATGATGAGCCAAACGCTGGGGGAACTCGCAACCAACAGCTGGAGCTCCGGGACTTTTACTGTATATGGCGGAAAACCGGTCGGCTTTTCCTACCGCATTCAAAAAGGCCAGCTCAGCGAGTATATCACCGGTGTGGAGGTCTCGATAGGCGAGACGAGTGGGGTCGCCCAAGGCGACGGGTCCTACAAGCTGACCTATGACGTAGGCTCGACTTTCAGTTTAGATGGTTGTAAAATCACTGTCAAGGTTACAACCAAAGGAGGGAACCCAGACTGGCTCGAGGGTTCTTATTCCTATGGCAACCTGCTGGGGATGATTGAATTTTACGATGCGGAAAATCTGGTGTTCTATGACGGTGCCGCTTATGCCGACCACTGTCAGCTCAAGCTAAAAAAGACGGTTGACGCCCCCACAATACAAACATCAGTGAGCGCGCCGAACTATGAGGAAAGATACGAAAGTACAGAAACAATACAGGGGGATATGTATATTCCTTTGCTGGCAAATGAATACAATATCGGCGAAGGTGCCAACAATCAGGACTTCGTTGCGCTAAGCGATACCATCAGAATTTTGGAGGGAGCCCGCAACTCGGTGCTTCCCGTCGACTCCGACCCATTTTATCAGCCATACAAAATCGATGCCAGGATCGAGTTTGACTGGAGTACCGATGTAGAGACCTATAATGGCTTTGCGCCGTATGGCTATAATAGTGACACACAACCCCATGCCCCGTTCTATCTGACGGAGTACATGTTCAATGGAACATCTCTGGAGCTCAGCGGCGACAAAACGAGAGCGCTGAACTGTACGATTAACAAGGGCGAAACGGTCAACATCTCCCTGCAGTCTACCACGCAAAACAGAGGGAAACAGCAGTACTGGCTGCCCTTCCGACTGTATATGAAAAGTGTACAGGGCGAAATCCAAAATTCCTGGGCCACCACCAAGAACAGCAACGTCTCCGCCACGCTGTTGGACACGGACGCCCCCACCATTCAAAGCGTCACGGCCCCGGCGGGAACCTATGCCAGCGGACAGCATGTGCCTATCACAGTTACCTTTAACGAGTTCGTGGATCTTAGAAACGCCACCGTGACCATCAATGGCAAAGAGTATACCGCCGCTGAGCTTTCCATGAACAAATACGGTGTCACGGCAATGCTCTGGTATCCGGTGCAGGATGCGGATGACACCACGGTCATCGTCAATGGTATGACCGGTGTGGAAGATGTTTTCGGTCATACGCTGGATACCACACTCTATCAAAGCGACTCGATTGCCGACGTTACGCTGAAGAGCGTCTTGATGCGCAACGCTCCCACCGAACTGACGGCCACCTACGCAAACGGCAAGGCATCGTTCACGATGAACGCCAACATGGAGCAGGTCTACAAGACCGTATACAGCAATTATCACACCCCGGCAGGCACAGAGCCGAGGGAAGCCCCGTTCCAACTCGAACTGAAGTACGGCTCCGCGGAGGCACCAAGCTATCTGCAGGTCTATCTGGACACAGAGAAGGAAGCCTTCACCATTAGCGACTACGCAATCGCACCCTCTGCTTACGACCGCACCTACACGGTGACGCTGCAGGCCAACGAGGGCACGAAAGCCGATCCTGACTGGGTGAATGTTCTTCCCATGACCCGGCAGTTCACGGTGGCAAAGAAAGTTTCCGCGCACACGGTGAAGGTCTTCCCGGAAGCGAATGACGCCGACTATACGATTTCCCTCGGCAAAACCACCCGCCCCACGCTTAAGGCAGAGGTTTTGGGGGCAGGCGGTGAGACGGCCAGCTACACCACCGGCAAATGGAGCAGCAGTGACACGCTCATTGCCACCATCAACGAGGATACCGGCGTTGTTGCCACCACAGGAACCAAGGTGGGAACCGTCACCTTTACCTTTACGGCGGACAACGGGACTGAGGACACTGCCGATGATGTGACGGGCAAGTCAAAGTCCTATACCGTGACGGTAGGCGATTCCCTGGCACTGGTGATTCCCGGCGGCGCGTCCATCGTGACGCGGGTAAATCAGCCCGCCACCGTGCTGTGGAGCTCCAACGCCGCGCTGATGACGCCGAACAAAGAGTTCAATTACAGGATCGACCTGTATGAGGGCAACTACGCGAATGAGGCGGCGCTGAGCGGCCGCAAGCCCGTTGCGACTTATACCGTCGGCAAGGATAAAAACAGCGTGCGGATCGGGGAGAATGTGCTCTCCAAGCTCTCCAACGGCAATACCCCTGCCTACACGGTATTGGTCTCCATGCCGCACCCCAACGCCGGCGGTGAGGACGTCCGCCTGTCGGCACTTGCCTGGATCATCGTGCAGGCACCGCCTGCCACAGCCAAGCTGACACCGCCCCAGAGCATTTACCTCAAGGATACCGACGGTGCCGTCAATATCGACTGGTCGGTGGAAAACACCACTGAGGGCGCCCCTTTGCAGCCCACGCTGACCATCACCCGGGTCACAGAGGACAACACCACCACCAAAGTGGTGGACAGTGAGCGCCTATCCGGCACCTCCGGGAGCTTCCCCATGTCATTACAGAGTGTGAAAGCCGGCAATCTGAAGGACACCTATCAAGTGGTTTTGAGCGTGGAGAATCCTGGTGAGGAATCTCCCAGCACCGACTCCTTCCCCCTGTATGTCTACGATGCCGACGCACTGAAGGTGCAGAACGACAAAGGAGAAACGATTTCTAAGCTGACCATGGACAATACCTCCAAGGTCAGCGGCAGCCTGCCCACCGTTACAGCTGAAATTATGCAGCTGCGCCAGGAGTTGGGGTTGATCGAGTACATAGGCATCAACTATGACGAGTACGGATGGAACTCCTTTAAAGACGGCATCCGGTGGCTCTCCAGCAACAACAATGCCATTTCCGTCAACTACAAGCAGGGCGGACTGTATGAGGACATCAGAAACTTCTCCTTTGATTCCTACCTTCCCGAAACCAAAATGGCGCTGTCCGGCTTGGCCAACGGCACCGCAACCGTCACGGCTACCCATGCCGCCACGGGCATGAATGCCGCCGTACAGGTGACAGCGAAAACGCTGCAAAATAAGTTCTATCTCTTCCAGCTGACGCCTGCAGCGGAAACTACGCTGCAATACACCGACGGCAAAGGTGTGCCCAAAACGGTCACGACCAACAGTGAAGGCGTGCTGGCGCTTTACGAACCCAACGGAATCGCCAGTGAGGTGTCTCTGCGGTCCGGCTCCGGCGCGGATATTTATCTGGGCACCATCTATAAAGAAAATCTGCGTTCCGGCGAGCGGGATGCCACAAAACTGCAGCTTTATCCCTTGAATACCTTCAGCCTTCGGCGAGTCGCCCGGGCATCTGTGACGCTCATCACGCCGGGCGGCGATCCGCTGGCGAACAAGACGGTGACCGTTCGCGGCGGCGTTTATAAAAACGGAGGCTACTGCGAGACAGCTCTGCTGGGCTCCAGGGCAGGAGCACTTGTCAGCGGCATCACCGGCGACACCTATACCACGGATGCGGCGGGAAATATAACCGTCTATCTGGATTCCACCCAGTTCTGGTCGGCCGAAAAGGGCGAGAGCAACACCACGGCGCTTTCTGCTCTGGATCAGCTGGAGTACATTCTGGAGATCAGCGCAATTGACGGCGACAAGTACTATCCGCTGCTGCTGACCGTCAACGGCAAGCTGGGCGTGGACGATGTAATGCGCACCGCAGAGGGCGTTGTCTCTCTGGAGCGTGTGCCGGCGGGGGAGGAAAACAAACCCTTCATTGTGGCGCAAAGCGTTGATTACGGTCTAGACAACGGTCAGAAGGTGGATGTCCGCAGCTCGACTGGGAAGATTGGACCTAACAGCAGCTTTAAAACAGCAAGACTGCACACCACCATGTTCCTCTGGGGCGAGAAGATTGCCAACGCGCGGAATTACAGTCTCAAGCTGGCGGACGAATACGGCGTTATTCCTGCCGCCCAGAGCAGCAGTACCAAGCAGTATCCCTTCTCATCCATCCCCGTAGCGGAAAACGATCTGATTCTCACCGAGACCACCATGACCACCTCTGGATGGATCGCTGACGGCAAGGATGTGGGTATGAAAACGCAGCTGAGCCTGAACGGCAGCCTGCTGCAAGAGAAAATAATGCCCTTCCGGGTCGTTGATCTGACCCGAGTGCCCAAGGTGACAGAGGATGACCGCGTCACCGGTATTCTGGCGACGATGGGATCCTCCAGTGGAGTGAATCAAGTCGACTTTGGCGGAGTGGGCGATAGTAACATTCTCAAGGTGCTGACCGGACGGCTGGATGATCTGAGCGGTCCGGTGGACACTTCCGTGTTCAAAATGATTATCACCCCCAGCGAAGATCCCTCCGTGTTCCGTGCCATGATTTGGGCCGGGTATAATACGCTGGAGATGGAGGACATGGACTATTCCGAGGACGGCGTGGCGTTGGGTGCGAATGTGCTGACGCAGAACCTGGAAGTGGGTGTGCCCGGGACCGGGGATCTGAGCCAGATGGCCCAGGGCACCTATGATCCCAAGGGGGACTACAAAACCAACTCCATAGCCGACAATGTCACCAGCACGGATCTCAACTTGCAGTTGGAGGGCTTTTACGAAGCGGAAATCCGCTATAACACCGAAAAAAAGGAGTGGGAGGTTTTCACCGTAGGCGGCGGATTTACCACCGGTGTTGGTGTGGGCTTCTCCTTCAGCGTGAACGCCATGGCTGGTCCTGTGCCGTTGACAGCAACCTTTGAGCTGGGTGGTGCCATTCAGCTGGATTTCCGTACCGCAGTGCGCTACGGCCGGCAGGGCGAGGGTACAGAGCTTGCCTGGAGCGATCCCACGGCCACGGCAGTGAATGACTTTTTGACCACGCTGCGTATCAACGCCTATGTCCACGCGTTTGGCGGTATTGGCTTTGACTATTCGGTCGTGGCGCTGAAGATCGGTCTATTCGGCAATTTGGATGTGGACAGTCAGAATAAGTTCCTTTCCCGCACCTATCTTGCCGACGAGACAAAGCGCCAGATCAACGGTCAGGCCCTGGGAATCCAAAGCGAAGTGGGAATCAAATTTGTGGCAACCTTCCTGTTTATCTCCTACGAGGCGGTGATCGCCTCCGGAACCCTTGGAGCCACCAGGACTTTTAATGACTGGAACACAATCGACGACTACTGGAATAGCGCCACCAGTGGGCTGAGCCTTGCTTCGCTGCGGATGGCGGCGGCCCAGAGCGGAATGCAGGTGGCTTCTGGCAGTGCAACGCTCCAAAGCCGGGACTATCTGGAGCAATATGCCCGTACCTGGGGCCAGCCCCAGCAGCGGATGATGCTGTTTTCTCTGAACTCCACCAGTGGGCTGGAAAACATCCAGACCAATGCCAACTCCACATCCTATCCACAGCTTAGCGATGACGGGAAGGTATTGACCTACATCAACGACGGCAACAGCAGCAGTATTTACGACAGCCGGGCGCATTTCTCCACCCTCAATGGCGGCGTCTATACTCCCTCCAGTGAAATTGACGCTCCCACAGGGTTCCCCGGCTACGGCGACACGAGCGTTTCTTTGTCCGGCACTGGCAGCTTCGCGGCGGCGGCTTGGGTTCGCATGGGCACCGACCTGCCGGGTAAAAATGCCGGTGATGCCGTGACATTGGAAGAGCAAAACCTGCTGATGAACAGCACGGAGATCGTAGTGTCCGTCTATAACGGCTCAACCTGGACATCCACCCGCCTAACCAACGACGGCACGCCGGATCTGGCCCCAGCCACGGCAGTGGGCGGCGACGGCAAAGCCATCGTGTTCTGGCGCAACGTCTACACCCCCGATCCCGGTACGCAGGGCAGCAACAACCTGCTGAACTTCACGACCAGAGATTGTATCATGTACAGCTGTTATGACAGCACTAACGGCACCTGGAGCAAGGCAAAAATGCTTTATAACGGTGCTACTGGCAGCGTGAAGGCGTTGCAGGCGGCCATGCTGCCCGACGGAACCGCTATGGCGGTTTACTCGCTGGACCGCAGCGGAACCGGAGATACCTCCGCCTACGAGATCGCCTATTGTACCGTGGCTGCTGACGGAACTCCCGGTACAGCCATGTTGGCGACCTGTGACAGCAATCTTGACGAAAACTCCCAGGTCGTTGCAGCCAATTTCGGCAGCGGGGATGACCGATTTGTCATCGGTTGGCACAGTGTCCGAGACGGCAGCAGCGATATTCAGCTGTTGGCTGTGGACGGCAGCGGCACCATGTCCAACAGTTTCCCCGGCTCTCTGTCGACCCTGACCAGCAGCGGCAACGCCGTCGTGGGCGGAGACTTCCGCTTCGCTTCCCTCAGCGGGGATCATCGCAGCCGCAATGATCTTACCATCGTCTGGAATGAGACTGTCAATAACGCCAACGGCGCGGTAGATCACGGCATTTTGAAGGCGGCCAAGCTGCGCTATGCCACAAATACCTACACTCTGTCCGCACCATTGGAACTGGCAGAGCTGCCGGATCGCACGCTGGCTGACCACTTTGATGCCTATGTCAGCGGCACCAATCAGGTGCAGGCCGCCATTCAGGCCACCCGGTATGACGATGAAAACCCGCAGGTAATCGGCGGCGTGACCGTTCCGGGTGAGGAAACGATCCTCTATACCGCTACCTCTGATTTTGTCACCGATGCGGTGGCAGTGGAACAGATCGGTGTGGATTATGCAACGCTGGCGTTGAACAGCCTGACACCCATTCACTTTACCATCCGCAACACCGGGCTGAACGATGTGACAAACCTAACGGTCAGCCTTGGCAGCGGGGAAACCGCTACCCTTACGGAAAAACTGCTGCCCAATGAAAGCACCACCCTTACCGTCTGGCACCATGTGAAGGACTGCGTGACCGACCCGGGCTATACCATCACCGCCGCCGGCGGCATCCACGAAAACGGCACAGTGTATCTGGATTATCCCGACATTGGAATCTCACAAATGGAAGTGATTGCGGAGAGCGCCGGCAAGCGCACGGTGCGCATGACCCTCTATAATTCCTCTGCCGCCACGCTGGCCGGCGGAAAGAGCCGCGAGGTGAAGCTTGCGTTCTATGCGGATGATCTGCAAGAGGTAGCATGCACCACAAACGGCGTATCGGTTAGCGGTAATGAAATCACCATTTCCGAAGACAGCGCCCTCGCCCGCATTGATCAGGGAACCTTTACACTGGACCTGACCTATGATCTGGGCGAGTATATGACATTCATTGGCAAAACCGAGATCCCCAATGTGGGTACCTATCTGTACGCCGAGGCGTGGGCGGAAGGCAAGGTCGGTGGAACGGGAAGCAATCAGCGCCTGCCGGAGTATAACGGCAGTGACAGCGAGGCCAGCGTCCATATGACCGGCGCACTGGCTCGCACCGGAGAGCAGCTGACGATGGATGTGACACAGGGGAACGACGGCAACGGTCACAGCACCGCCGCCATTACCCTGCGCAACAACTGCCTGCAGTCTCAGACTGGCGCAGAGCTGGTGGCCACGCTGCTGGATGCTGCCGGGACCGTTCTGGAAACGAAAAAGACCAGTATTGGCGGTGCCATCTCCGGGGAAACCTTCCAGACAGAAACCGTCACCTTCTCCCGGCTTGGCACCCGCGTAGTGGTGCGAGTCGCAGTGCCCGGTAAAGACCTTCTGACCTTTGAAGGTCTGGCAGTGGGGCTCGGCGATTTTACCGCCAACGGAACAAACTATACATATACGCTGCGAAATGATAGCGGAGCAACATCTACGCTAGTCACAGCGGTGTCTGGAAACGGCGAGCCCGTGAGCATCAACGGACAGGCTCTGTCCACCGGCGGCAGCGCAACCGTTGCCATCCCCAACAGCGGCACAACCGACATTGTCGTGAGAATCGGTGCTAAAACCTACACGCTGACGATTCTGCGCAATAGCGGCACAGGCGGTAATGAAGGCGGTGGCGGAAGCGGTAATGAAGGCGGTGGCGGAAGCGGCAGCACCGGCGGCAACGGCGGAAGCGGCTACAGCTACTACACCATCAAGGCAACTGCCGGGGCTGGCGGCTCCATTTCTCCATCCGGCAATGTCAGCGTCCGTGAGGGCAGAGATCAGACCTTCACCATCACTCCGGATAAGGGCTATGCTGTCGCCAACGTCAAGATTGATGGCAAGAGCATTGGCGCGGCGAAGTCTTATACCTTTGAGAATGTCAGCAGAACCCATACCATCGAGGTCATCTTTATGAAAGCCAACGGCAACCCCCAGACCGGCGTGTTTGTGGATGTAGCCACCGGCAGCTATTATGAGGACGCTGTGGATTGTGCTGTTCTCTTTTCACTACAAGAAACAAATTAATGACATTTTGAGCTGCGCCGCTATCCAAGCGCGGCAAGGAGACAGCATTATGAAAAGAATCACAAGAATCATTCGTCCGATCATCTGCATAGTTGTCCTTCTCGTTGCTATGACCACGGCAGTCAGGGGCTGCTATCAGAGAGAGACAGAGCCTATCGACATTCCCGGCACATCTGCGCCTCAGCCATCAGCGCCTCTCGCGGGTGAAGTTATCCCCTCGGTGGACAGGCAGACAGAGTTGGCGGAAGCCAGAGCGAAGAATCCCGACACCGTGGCATGGCTGTATATCCCCGGTGCGGAGGTGGACGACCCTGTGATGCAGGCGGAGGACAACGGCTATTACCTAAAGCTGGATGAAAACGGTGAGTACGCCATGTGGGGCTGCTATTATGCCCATTGTGAAAACAAAATCGGCGGCAGGGATAAGCTGGACAAAAACACCACCATTTTCGGCCACTCCGCCAGCAACTGCGACCCGGACGGTGTGCGGTTCACCAAGCTCTACCGTTATATGGACGTAGACTTTGTAAAGGAGCATCCGTATATCTATCTCTCTGTGGATGGTGAGGACATGATTTTCCAGATCACCGCGCTGTTCGTCACGGATATTGGCTTTGACTATATTGCGCCTGATCCCACGGGAGATGATCTGACCAGCTTCTTTGAGACAATCGCGCGGAAAAACTGGCTTGACTTTGATGGCGTGACTTTCTCCGAGGAAGATACTGTTCTGACCCTCTCCACCTGCTGCCGGAAGTATGACAAGGCTAACAGCGGCAATCAGCGGCTGGTGGTCATGGCAAAGCTGCTGCCGGAGGGCGCAACCGCACAGGAGTTCAGCGTATCCCTTGTGGATAGTCCTGAAATGCCCTAAAAGAAATCAGAATACGACGATAACAGGACACCCATCCTTGGAACGGAATGGCTGAACCCTCAGGGTGACAATGTCAGCGATTTGACAGCGAAAACCATTTTTCTCAGGTGATTTTCCGTTTTCTTATTTTGACAGAGATTTACAAAATAGTCAGGAAAATCAAGGCTTTCCTTGACTCATATTTACTTAAATAATCGCTGTTCCCAGTGTGGACTCGAGCTCCTAAGCACTAGTTGAGGGTTCGATTCCCCCTGGGAACAGTCAAATTTTGCAACAATGATGACCACAATTCATTGTTGCTTTTTTTTATTTATAGGTGCTTACGAGCACCGAATGCCGCGACAACGAGCGTGTAACGCGAGTGAGTTCAGGGAAAAGGAGAGAATGCCTATGGCAGAAAAAAACAGACGAACGAGTTACGGATGAAAAAGTGGTAGAAATTGAAATGGAAATTTTCTAAATATGTGCCACAAATCTTGAAAAAATCTTGATTTGTGGCATAATAAATATATATTTTGATTTGGAGATGATGTTATGTATATAAAGCGTGAAAGATATCTAAGCAAAATAAGACCATTTTATGATGTGGATTTAATTAAGGTTCTGACAGGTGTTAGAAGATGTGGAAAATCTATATTGTTAGAGCAGATTAAAGAAGAATTTATTGAAAATGGGTTTGATAGAGCGCATATTATTACCATTAATTTTGAAGATTTGCAATTTGAAAAAATAAGAACTGCAGAAAAACTTAATTCCTATGTGAATGAGCAAATCAAGGATCATGACAAATACTTGATTTTTTTAGATGAGATTCAGCATGTCAGGAGCTTTGAAAAGGTTTTAGCTTCCTTTCGGGCAACATTAAATTGCTCAATTTTTATTACTGGAAGTAATTCGAAATTGCTATCCGGCAAGATGGCAACATTGTTGGTTGGAAGATGTGTTGAATTTAGAATAATGCCATTTTCCTTTGCCGAAAGCTACGAATATGCTACAGCTATAGGAAGAAATATATCTCCGGATGAGTTTATGATTGATTATATCAATTGGGGTGGCTTCCCTTTGCGTTTTTCGTTTACAAAAGAAAGTGATATTAAGAGATATTTGGAGCAGACATATGAAGGTATCTTAGATAAGGATATTATTACTGACAGATCAAAGGTTAATAGACAAAACTTTGAAAGAGTAGCAACATATATTATGGCAAATGCAGGAAAGGAATTTTCCAGTAAAAACATAGAGAACTATTTTATACATCAAAATGCAGATACTTTGGATAAAAAGACGATATACAGATATCTTGATAAAATGGAAAAGGCTTGTCTAATTGATCGTGTAAAAAGATTTAATATTGTAGGAAAACAGGCAATGTCGTATATAGAGAAGCAATATGCGGTAGATACTGGTTTTCGCATGATAAATACAAACTTAGTAAATTTTGAGGATACCTTTTTTCTTGAAAATATAATTTATAACGAGCTAAAAGCAAGAGATTATGAAGTCTTTACTGGAAAAACATATAAGGGTGAAATTGATTTTGTTGCAATAAATGGAAGAAAGAAATGTTTTATTCAGGTGGCATATTATTTGGCTGGCAAGGAAACGATTGAAAGAGAGTTTGGTGCTTTTAAGCCAATTAGTGATGCATCACCGAAATATGTGTTTTCATTAGATAGATTTGACTATTCAAGAAATGGAATTGCACATATCAATATTGTTGATTTTCTTTTGGGTAAGAAGGATATTAATTTATCATAACGCCACAAATTAAGAAAAAATTTAAAATTGTGGCTTCTGGAAAAAATCATATAAAAGGGCCAAAGAAATGGACGCCAGAAGATGATGAACATTTCAGCGAGTCATTTGAGAGGATGATACGCATGGCAATTCAGAACAGAGAAGGAGAAAACAATGGCAAAGAATGTCTGAGTACTCTGATTGAGTTTTTGAAAGCGACGTCTTGCACATACTATTAGCAGACAGTATAATAAATACATTGAAGCAGTTTCAAAAAATGAAAAATATTCGATTTTTGAAAGTGGGTGACGATATGAAAACAATTACAAGAGCAAAGTATCTCGACAGAATCATTGAACTGAATGGTACTCCTGACATCAAGATTATCACGGGCATTCGTCGATCCGGTAAGTCCAAGCTGATGCAGGCGTATATTGAGTATCTGAAAAGCCATTTTGAAAATATCAATATTATCTTCATTGACTTCATGGATTTGGCGTATGAAGAAATCAAGGAATACCATGCCTTACACGCTTATGTGGAAGAACATTATCAGGAAAGTAAAACGAACTACCTGTTTGTAGACGAGGTGCAGATGTGCCCCAAGTTTGAGTTGGCAATCAACAGCCTGTACTCTAAGGGAAAATACGACATCTATGTAACCGGCTCCAATGCTTTCCTGTTGAGTGCGGATCTGGCAACTCTGTTTACCGGACGCTATATTGAAATTCATGTGTTTCCTTTCAGCTTCCGGGAATATTGCCAATATTATGATGATGTTAGTGATAAAGATAAGCTCTTTGATGATTACGCTATCAAGGGCGGTTTAGCAGGTTCTTACGCTTACAGAACCGAAAAAGACAGAACAAACTATATCAAAGAGGTCTACGAAACGATTGTTACAAGGGATTTGGTGCAAAAATATGCGCTCCCGGACTCTTTGGTTTTACAACGTCTGAGCGAGTTCCTTATGGATAATATCAGCAACCTGACTTCTCCTAATAAGGTCAGTCAGCTGCTGACAGCAAATGAGACTCCAACCAATCATGTAACCGTCGGCAAGTACATTAAGTATTTGTGCAATGCTTTTGTATTTTATGATATTAAGAGATACGACATCCGAGGTAAGAAATACCTTGAAAGCTCTGAAAAGTTCTATTTGTGTGACAGCGGTATTCGATATGCAATACTGGGAAGCAGAAATATGGATTATGGCAGAGTATATGAAAACATCGTTTGCATCGAGCTTCTTCGCCGTGGATACGATGTCTATGTCGGCAAGCTCTATCAAAAGGAGATCGACTTTGTTGCTCAGAGAGGCAGCGAGAAGATTTATATTCAGGTCAGCGACAACATTTCCGGGCAGGAAACATTTGAGAGAGAATGCTCTCCTCTGCTTCAGATCCGAGATGCTTATCCGAAAATGATTATTGCCAGAACCAAACATCCAAAATATAGCTATGAAGGAATCGAAATCCATGATATAGCCGATTGGCTGCTACAAGAATAAACAAGGCGAAATATCTCCGTCATTCTCTTTTGAAATGATGGAGATATTTTTATGTTGATGGAGATTCAGGGCCAGGAAACTGTGTCAGATTGCAAAAATCCTTTCCGAACTTTTTACATAGCAGTCACGCACTTCGGTGTGTGGCTGCTTATTTGCATCTATGCTATCAAAATCAAACAAAAATGATCTGCATAGCAGTTTGCTATGCAGCGTGTCTCATCCTTTGGGATGATTTACATATCGAAACAAACTCATATAATATAATTTAAGACAGATTGCGAAAGGCTTATGGCAATCTCGCTCTGTATCAAAGGGAGGGAAGAAATGACCAAAAATATTATCATAAAGACCTCCGTTCAGAAACGGTTTGACAGCTTCATGGCGCATGGCAGAGTCCTTTTTTTCAGCGCACCCTGCGGCTTTGGAAAGACAGTACTGGCGGACGCACTGCTGCGCGGTCGGAACGTGCTGCGGCAAAGTGCGGCAGACCCAGACTGCGCAATCCCACCGTCAGCGCAGGATTGGGACATTCTGCTGATTGACGATCTTCAGTTCATGCAGGAGGAAGCCGGGTAGCAGGCTCTTTGCGAACTGATCCGATCAAGTCCGGAGCGTCGTTTCGTGCTGCTCTCGCGCGGTGTGCCGCCCGGCTGCCTGACGGCGTTTCAGTACACGGGGCTGATGACGGTGCTGGAGGCCGAAGACCTGCTTTTTGACGCGGGCGATGTGCGGCGGCTGTTTCAGCTTTCGGGAGTAAACGTAACAGATAGCGAGATTGACGGAATATTGAAAGAATCCGTGGGCTATCCGCTGGGTGTGGCCATCACGGCGCGGTGCATGTCCCCGGACAAGCCGTGGACGCCGGAGCTGGTGGCGCGGGTGTACCACGAGGTGTTCCTCTACTTTGAGACCGCCATCTACCGGCGCTTTGACCTGCCGGTGCGACGCTTCCTGTTGGAGCTGGCCCCCTTTGAAAGTTTCGACCTGGAAATGGCGCGGATGGTCAGCGGCGATCCCCGTGCCGGCGAACGGCTGGACTGGATTCTTCGATACACTACTATGCTGCGCTACGAAGACTGCCAGCGCTTCCACTTCTGGTCGGGTTTCCGGGCTTTTCTCCTCTGGGAGATGGAACGGGAGTATACCGAGGAAAAGCGCAAAGCGCTCATCAGCCGGGGCGGGCTGTACTATGAGCTGAAGGAGGACTACGCCCACGCCCTGGAATGCTACACCAGCGGCGGTGACCATTCCAAGGTTTCCGAGCTGCTGGTGCGTAATGCAGAACTTCACCCCGGCATGGGGCACTATGCCGAGATGGAAAAATACTACCGCAGCCTGCCGGAGGCGGAAATTCTCGCATCCCCCTCTCTGATGCAGGGCATGAGCATGCTCTGCGCGCTGGTCATGGATTACGAAGGCTCGGAGCGCTGGTATGGCGAACTGCAAAAGTTTGTCGAACACTGCGGCAGGCAGGACGCCGCCGGAAAGCAGGCGCGCGGCCGCCTTGCATGGCTGGACATCTCCCTGCCCCAGCGGGGCGTGAAGGGTCTGACGGAAACCATCCCCGCCGTGTTCCGGCTGCTGACGAACAAAGAGGTGGCGCTGCCGTCCTTCTCCGTCACGAGCGCGCTGCCGAGCATCATGAACGGCGGCAAGGACTTTTCCGAATGGAGCAAAAAGGACGACCTGCTCTACAAAACCCTCCGTCTCCCCGTGGAGGCAGTACTGGGGCGGGACAGTGTGTGTCTTGCCGACTGCGCCATTGCCGAGAGCAAGTTTGAAAAGGGCGAGGACGTCGCCGGCCGGATGCTGTCCCTTCTCCCGCAGATGAACGAGATCCGCAACTACGGCACGTCGGACATGGAGTTCGCCGTCAGCGGATTGCTGGCCCGCAGCCAGCTGGCAAACGGGCAGCCCACCGACGCGCGGCGCACCATCATGGTACTCCGTGAATGCTTTGCCGAGCGCGGTTTGACACGCTTTCTGCCCAATATGGACGCCATGCTCTGCCGTATTGACATGCACACCGGCGACCTTGACGCGGCGGACGCGTGGTATCGGGAAAAAGCCCCGTGCGAACCCACGCACCTGAACGTCATGCGGCGCTATCGGTATCTCACGCAGGCAATGGTGGAAATTATGCAGAACCGTCCGGACGCCGCTTTGCTGACGCTCTCACCCATGGAGCCGTACATTCAAAACTGCGCCCGCATCATCGACGGCATTCACCTGAATGTCCTGACTGCCATCGCCCTGCGCCGCAAGAAGGATGAGCGGTGGCGCGAGCGATTGACGGCGGCGCTGGATGCGGCGGCGGAGTACCGCTTCATCCGCACCATCAGCGTATACGGCACGGCGGTGCTGCCGCTGCTGGAAGCGCTGGACTGGGACGGCGACAAAGCATGGCGCAAGCGGCTGATGGCAGCGGTGCGGACGCAGGCGGCGTTCTACCCGCATTTCCTCGAACCCAGCCTTGCTCCCGGCGAGGAGCTGACGCCCACGGAACTGCAAATTCTCCATCTGCTCTGCGCGGACAAGTCCAACGCCGAGATAGCGCAGATCATGGACGTGAAACTACCCACAGTGAAGACCCACGTCAGCCACATTCTCGACAAGCTGGACGTGAAGCGCCGGGCGGAAGCCAAGACCGCCGCAAAGAAGCTGCGGCTCATTCCGGATGATCTATAAAAGCTGTGCCTGTGCTTGAACGGGCTGAATATAAACCTTATACATATAATGATCTCTTGGAATCTTGAGTGATCATGCCAGCAAAACTCTAGCATGGCATCATGTGCAGAATCCAAAAGTACTTTAGAAACAGTGTAATCAGGAAGAAAAGATTTCATCCTGAAAAAAAGCGTGCAGGAATCCATGTGAATCATGTTTTGAAGCACAGCAAAAATGAGGAAATACCGGTAAGTCACTTTGCGAATCAACAAGCATGTATAGATTATAGCCATGATAATAACAGTCATGGGAAGAATCCCAGCCGATATCACAATCAGGCTGGGAAAAGTAGAGATTCCGAGAGATTATGGTAAAAGATAGGAGTTTACATGAAAAAGAAAAACACCATGCCAGAGAAGGATTGGCAGCAGACCCATGAAAAAATCAGGTGGAGGGAGCTGCGTAAGCGCATACTTGTGATGGGCTTGACCGTTGCGATGGTTGCCAATACTGTAGACCTGTCCGCACTCTCGGTTTCTGCAAAAACCGATGAAAGTGAGACAGGTAAAACGACTATTGTTTCCTTTGAGGAGCTTTCAAAGGACATCACAGAGCAGACCCTGCCCATCGGTGCGCTTGAGAGCGACATCAAGTTTCCGACCAGCCTGACCGTTACGGTAGAAAAGACCACGCAGGCGGATGAAAAGGAAGCCGACGATGAAGAAGATGCTTCCGAGACGGGAGATACTGCGTCCTCTGATGATAAGAAGGATACAGAATCCTCAGATGAAAAGGATGGCGATTCCGGCAATGCGGATGCTTCCGATAAGTCTGGTACTTCTGACAATGGAAATGCAGATACAAAGGATTCGGATACATCAAAGGATTCTGGAAATTCTGACAAATCAAACAACCCAAATGGCTCTAGCAGCTCTGATACAGAGGATACACAGGCACGTGCCGACCTACCCTCTGCTTTTGGTGCGCTTATTGACCAGATGGCGGATGCCCTTCTGCCGCATAAACTCATAGTACACGCGGCAGAGAAGGACGATGCCTCTGACACAGCAGCCACATCCGACGGTGCAGACAATGCAAAGAAAACCGACACAGCATCTACATCCGATAATGCAGACAGTGTAAAGACGACAGGCAGTTCTGACGCAGCAGCTTCCTCTGAGACAGAGACAACGACGGAGAAAATCCGTCTGGAAAACATCAAGTGGGAGCTGAATGTGGAAGAGAGCGACGCAGAAGAATTTGACAGCAGTGAAGTGTCAAACGGCTTCTGCTATGCCTACACGCCGGTACTGCCGGATGAGGATGGAGACGGCAACCAGCTCGTATTGGGTAAAGACGTGGAGCTTCCGACCATCTATGTGCTCGTAGGCGAATATGGGATTGCGCTGCTGGCTGATGGAACGATTGAAGTAACAGAAATGAAAGCTGACGGGACTGTACAGAAAAAATACAACGCTCAGGACCTTGCAACATGGATTGGCGGGCATGGAAACGCAAACCTGGAAAAAGTTTCCATTAAACTGTTGAATGATGATGCCTCCATAACAAGTGCGCTTACCATTGGTACCGGTTTGGCAAAAGAGATAGAGCTGGATTTGAATGGCCATACATTGAAACTGGCTGACAATGCGCGTTTATATTTTAAAAGAGCAAATATAACAATTACCTCGTCCGGCTCGAATGAGGGAACAATTACAGGCAACTATCAATATGGGCAAAATAGATTCAAAGGAGATGGACTGATAACTGTAGATAGCGTGCTGAAAATTGAGCATGTCACAATCAAAAATGCTGGAACCGGTTCCACAGTTGCGATGTGGGGAGGTGCGACCTGTACCATTGACGAAGCAAATATTAGTGGAAGTAATGGTAGTCAGGAAGGCGTCATTACTATTTGTGACAGTAACGCCTGTACAATTACCAATACGAAGGTGACCGGAAACTGTCTCTTATACACATCTCCGAGCCCACGAGACCCTAAGACATCTCGT
>ENA-UAIR01000087-UAIR01000087.1-human-gut-metagenome-genome-assembly--contig:-NODE-87-length-20230-cov-5.186221_pt1 | contig 20230 bp, 10 predicted proteins | sample MGYA00244421_ERZ654393 | MGnify/ENA primary metagenome ERZ654393 (study PRJEB26926, sample SAMN06165162) | human gut metagenome | biome: ENVO:00009003; feature: ENVO:2100002; material: ENVO:00002003... | reverse complement strand
CAAAATTTCGCCCACTTCCACCAACTATATCAATCCGATGGACCTGAACCTGGACTACTCGGATGATGAAAGCCCGCTGTCCCTCAAGTCTGACTTTATCCTCAGCTTGTGTGAGCTGATCGTGGGCGGTAAGGACGGATTGCAGCCGGTGCAGAAAACCATCATCGACCGTTGTGTGCGTCTGGTCTATCAGACCTACCTCAATGACCCGCGCCCGGAGAATATGCCCATACTGGAGGACCTATATAACCTGCTCCGTTCACAGGAGGAAAAGGAAGCCCAGTATATCGCCACGGCCCTTGAAATCTATGTAACCGGCTCCCTCAATGTGTTCAACCACCAGAGCAATGTGGACATCAACAACCGCATTGTCTGCTATGACATTAAGGAGTTGGGCAAGCAGCTGAAAAAGATCGGTATGCTTGTGGTACAGGATCAGGTATGGAACCGAGTTACCATCAACCGTGCCGCCCACAAGTCCACCCGTTACTACATCGACGAGATGCACCTGCTTTTGAAGGAGGAGCAGACCGCCGCTTATACGGTGGAAATCTGGAAGCGATTCAGAAAATGGGGCGGCATCCCCACCGGAATCACGCAGAATGTCAAAGACCTGCTTTCCAGCCGTGAGGTGGAGAACATCTTTGAAAACTCGGACTTCGTGTATATGCTCAACCAGGCAGGCGGAGACCGTCAGATTCTCGCCAAGCAGCTGGGCATTTCCACGCACCAGCTTAGCTATGTGACCCACTCCGGTGAGGGCGAGGGCCTGCTGTTCTATGGCTCCACGATCCTGCCGTTTGTAGACCACTTCCCGAAGAACACCGAACTTTATCGCATTATGACCACCAAACCCCAGGAACTGAAAAAGGAGGATGAATGATGATGAACCCCAACATTTTGAATAAAAACCCGCTGATGTTTTTTGACAGGGCGGTAAATGCCCAGCGCAGCCAGCTGCTTACAGTCATGGCCGATGCGATAAGTGAGTGCCGCACGGCGGCAGATCAGGCAGCCGAACTGAATGAGACCGGTCAGGTGGGGCTGCTCCGTCTGGCAGAGGTCTGGAGCGCCATCCGTGCCAAGGAAGGCATGGGCGGTCTGGTTCTGGAAGGAACCGAAGCGAAGATCCTGTCCGATGTGGTGGCACAGTTTTATGCCTACCTGTCCGGCTGTATGTTCAATGATCCTGTGGGGATGGCCATTTATGCAGAGCTGCACTACATGATGTCCTCCCTCATGCTGGGAGAATGGTTTGAATAAGGAACCGCGTCTGCGCTTTACTGATGAGGAACGGTCTGACCCTGCACTGGAAAAGCCGATCCGTAAAGCGGAGAAAGCTGCGGCCAGAGCAGATAAGGCGCAGGCCAATATTCCAAAGAAAAAGGTCATGCAAACGGTCATTGACCCGGATACCGGAAAAAAGACCTCGAAGCTGACCTTTGAGGACAAGAAAAAGCCACCCTCCAAAGTTTCTCAAGGGGTCAAGGAAGCACCCGTCCATCTGGTCGCAGGCAAGCTCCACAAAGAGATCCGGGAAACAGAACAGGACAATGTGGGCGTGGAAAGCGCCCACAAGTCCGAGGAAGCGGTGGAGACCGGCGCTTATCTGGTGCGGGAGGGCTATCGCAGCCACAAGCTGAAGCCGTACCGCAAAGCAGCCCAGGCAGAGCGTCAACTGGAAAAGGCTAATGTAAATGTCCTGTACCAGAAATCTTTGCAGGAAAATCCTCAGTTTTCCAGCAATCCTCTTTCCCGCTGGCAGCAAAAGCAGGCCATCAAAAAGCAGTATGCCTCCGCCAAGCGCACCGGTCAGACTGCCGGAAATACCGCCCAGGCTGCGTCCAAAACAGGAAAGGCCGCAAGGACGGTAAAAGAAAAGGCACAGCAGGCAGGGGCATTCGTCATGCGCCACAAGAAGGGCTTCCTGATCGCAGGAGTTTTGTTCCTCATCGCCTGTATGCTGATGAATACCATGTCCTCCTGCTCCATGATGGCGCAGAGCATCGGTTCCGTTCTCTCCGGCACCACCTATCCGTCAGATGACCCGGAAATGCTGGCGGTGGAGGCAGATTATGCAGCCAGAGAAGCCCAGTTGCAGGAGGAAATTGACAACATCGAAAACAGCCACCCAGGGTATGACGAGTATCGCTATGACCTTGGCATGATCGGCCATGACCCTCATGAGCTGGCGGCATTTCTCTCTGCTGTCTTGCAGGGCTATACCCGGCAAAGCGCCCAGGCAGAGCTGGCGCGTGTGTTTGCAGCACAGTATCAGCTGACGCTTACTGAGGAAGTGGAGATTCGCTACCGCACGGAGACCTCCACCGACCCGGAGACCGGAGAGACCACCTCAGAAGAAGTCCCCTATGAGTATTACATTTTGAATGTGAAACTCACCAGCAAGCCCATTTCCGCTGTGGCGTCGGAGTTACTGACCCCGGAGCAGATGGAAATGTATCAGGTCTACCGACAGACCATGGGCAATAAGCCGCTGTTGTTTGGCGGCGGTTCCCCTGATACCAGCGGCTCGGAAGATTTGTCCGGTGTGCAGTTCATTAACGGCACCCGCCCCGGCAATCCGCAGCTGGTGGAACTGGCGAAAAGTCAGGTGGGCAATGTGGGCGGTTATCCCTACTGGAGCTGGTATGGCTTTGACAGCCGCGTGGAATGGTGCGCCTGCTTTGTATCCTGGTGCTATAACCAGGCAGGAAAAAGTGAACCGCGCTTTGCAGGCTGTGAGTGGCAGGGCGTTCCGTGGTTCCAGTCTCATGGACAATGGGGTGCAAGAGGCTATAATAATCTGGCTCCCGGAGATGCAATTTTCTTTGATTGGGATTTGGATGGGACAGCAGACCATGTGGGTATCGTGATCGGTACGGATGGCAGCCGTGTTTATACCGTGGAGGGAAATTCCGGCGATGCCTGCAAGATCAAAAGTTATGATCTGAATTATCAAAGTATCAAGGGCTACGGCCTAATGAACTGGTAACAGAGATTTTTTAGAAGGAGTGATAGACGATGGCAAAGAACAAAATTGAACGCATTGACCAGGAGATTACAAAGGTCCGCGAGAAGATCGCAGAGTATCAGGAAAAGCTCAAGGCGCTGGAGGCACAGAAAACCGAGGCGGAAAATCTGGAGATCGTCCAGATGGTGCGCGCCCTGCGTATGACCCCGGCTCAGCTGAGCGCCATGCTGTCCGGCGGCACAATTCCCGGTAGTATGGTGGATGACAACAACGAACAGGAGGAAAACAGCTATGAGGAATAAACGATTGCTCCGAACACTTTCCGCCCTTTGCCTGACGCTGGTTCTGGCATCGGGCTTTACCATTCCCGCTTTTGCCCAGGGCGCAGCGCCGCCTCCGGCAGAGGATACCACCAATGACAGCAATGTAGTGGTGGAAGAAACGGAAAAAGCACCTCCGCTGACCCCGGATGGCAACGCCGCTCTGGTGGATGATTTTGGTGGCAATAAGCAGCTCATTACCGTTACCACCAAGGCTGGCAACTATTTTTATATCCTGATCGACAGGGCCAACGAGGATAAAAAGACTGCTGTTCACTTTCTGAATCAGGTGGATGAAGCGGACCTGATGGCGCTGATGGAAGATGGAAATGCCAAAGAGGAGCCACCTGCTGTGTGCAGCTGCACGAAGAAATGTGAAGCAGGGGCAGTCAATACGGCCTGCCCGGTCTGCGCAACTGATAAGAGTAAATGTACGGGCAAAGCACCGGAACCTCCGGCAGAAACATCGGAGCCGGAAAAAGAGAAGCCTGCCGGACTGAACCCGGCTGCCCTGATCCTTCTGCTGGCTCTGCTGGGAGGCGGTGGCGTATTTGCCTACTTGAAGCTCGTTAAGAATAAGCCTAAGACCAAGGGCAATGATAGTCTGGACGATTATGATTATGGCGAGGAAGATTCCGAGGAATGGGAAACCGAGGATGAGGAGTCGGACGAGCCTGACGCTGACGGGGGCAGCGCAGAAGAAGATGACGAGGACAGCGTGAAATGACCCGTTTCACAGACAGTCCCTATGAACGCATGATGACACGCAGGCCGGAGGGCGGGAAGGAAACTTCCCGTCCTCCCTCTTTACCCCAAAGCCACCCCTGTTATGGCTGCGGGAATTATGGAAGTCCCTGCGTAGGCGTCTGCCATCGTGAGATGGAACGCTGGATCAAAGAAAGGAAACGAAAAAAATGAGTGTTCTGATTACATTTATCAAACTGATTGCTGTTTTTGACCTGCTGGTGATCGCCGTGTATTTTGGCGGTGACATTCTTTCTACCATGTTAAACAAACTTCGGAGAAAACCGAAGCAGGAAGATTTCTTTGATTTCTCCCAGAATGCCATGACAGTTTCATTATCCATAGATTCCATTCGTCAGCTCTGTTCCGGCGATGCGGCAGATTTTGTGGAAGATAAGATTCTGCCAAATGCGGAGAAAACGATGGCTGTTTTGACACACCAGGAACAGACAGCAGCCCGTCTGCTCTTATCTGCCCTGATCGGTTTTCTTGCAGCAGAAGCTCCTATGGATGAACAGAGCTTTCCTATGGTAATGGAACTTCTGAACTGTATGGAGGGTGAAAAAGAGGATGGTTGTCAGGATGCAGTAGAAAGTTTGCTTGAAGATGCTGTCCGCAATACCCACCGCCATGAAGAATATTACAGCAATTATCAACGCTACCAGCTGATGCAGGTGGATAAAACCCGTGTCATTTTGGCTTGCCGCATCATCATCAATGACCTGCTGGGGAAACTGTACCGCTATGACTACCGGTTTGGCTATAACCTGCTTCTGGATGAGGAAAACAGCATAGAGAAAAAACTGCACACGCCTGTGCGGGAAGAATGGGAGGTTGAAGAATATGAAGCTGGTGATTGCTGAAAAACCATCGGTTGCACAAAGTTTGGCTGCGGTAATCGGTGCAACCGCCCGTAAGGACGGGTATCTGGAGGGCAACGGCTGGCGTGTCAGCTGGTGCGTGGGCCATCTGGCCGGTCTTGCAGATGCAGACAGCTATGACCCCAAGTATGCCAAGTGGCGATATGATGACCTGCCTATTCTGCCGGAGCATTGGCAGATGGTGGTGGGAAAGGATAAGAAAAAGCAGTTTGATATTCTCAAAAAGCTGATGAACGCCCCGGATGTGACGGAGGTGGTAAATGCCTGTGATGCCGGACGCGAGGGCGAGCTGATCTTCCGCAGCGTCTATGAGCTGGCAGGCTGCCAAAAGCCTATGAAAAGGCTCTGGATTTCTTCGATGGAGGACTCCGCCATAAGGGAGGGCTTTGCAAACCTGCGCCCCGGTGCGGACTATGACGGACTTCGGGATGCTGCCCTCTGCCGTGCCAAGGCCGACTGGCTGGTGGGGATCAATGCCACAAGGCTTTTTTCTGTGCTGTATCACCGCACCCTCAACATCGGGCGCGTTATGTCCCCAACGCTGGCGCTCATTGTCCAGCGAGAAGCTGAGATCGACACCTTTAAGCCGGTTCCCTTTTATACCGTGGCGCTGGAGCTGCCCGGTCTTACCGTATCCGGGGAGCGCATGGCGGATAAGGCTGCTGCCGAGCAGCTGAAAGAAGCCTGTCAGGGTGCAAATGTCACAATCAAAAAGGTGGAGTGCAAGGAAAAGTCCGAAAAGCCGCCTGCCCTCTATGACCTGACTACTCTGCAAAGAGATGCCAACCGCCTGCTTGGATTTACAGCCCAGCAGACCCTGGACTATCTGCAAAGCCTGTATGAAAAGAAGCTCTGCACCTATCCCCGTACTGACAGCCACTATCTGACCGGTGATATGGCAGACAGCCTGCCGGTGCTGGTGAATCTGGTTGCCAATGCTATGCCGTTTCGCAAAGGGATCGCCATTACCTGTGATTCGCAGACGGTCATCAACGATAAGAAAGTAACCGACCACCACGCAGTAATCCCTACCAGAAATCTCAAGGATGCAGACCTTTCTGCCCTTCCTGCGGGAGAAAAAGCGGTGCTGGAGCTGGTGGCCCTGCGTCTGCTGTGCGCCGTAGCCCAGCCCCATATCTATTCGGAAACCGTTGTGATTGCAGCGTGTGCCGGTGGGGAGTTTACCGCCAAAGGAAAAACGGTGAAGCATCCCGGATGGAAGGCTCTGGAGGACGCTTACCGTGCCAAAATGAAGGATGCAGAGCCGAAAAAAGAGGGCGCAGAGAAAGCCCTGCCGGAGCTGACTGAAGGACAGACCCTTTCGGTTGCTGCTGCAATCATCAAAGAAGGCAAAAGCAGTCCGCCTCAGCACTTTACGGAGGACACCCTATTGTCCGCGATGGAGACTGCCGGAAAAGAGGATATGCCGGAGGATGCCGAGAGAAAAGGTCTGGGGACACCGGCCACCCGTGCCGGTATTTTGGAAAAGCTGGTATCTGCCGGTTTTCTGGAACGAAAAAAGAGCAGGAAAACGGTGCAGCTTCTCCCTTCCCACGATGCAGTCTCCCTGATCACCGTTCTGCCGGAACAGCTGCAATCGCCGCTTTTGACTGCCGAGTGGGAGTACCGCCTGGGCGAGATCGAGCGCGGGCAGCTTGCCCCGGAGGAGTTTCTGGACGGGATCAGCACTATGCTGGGAGACCTGGTGGGAACTTATCAGGTCATCAAGGGAACTGAGTACCTGTTCACTCCGCCCCACGAGGTGGTGGGCAAATGCCCTCGCTGCGGCGGTGAAGTTGCAGAACTGCAAAAAGGCTTCTTCTGTCAGAATGATTCTTGCAAATTTGCAATCTGGAAAAACAACAAATGGTGGGCTGCCAAGAAAAAACAGCCGACCAAAGCTGTGGTGTCTGCGCTGCTGAACGATGGCTGTGTCCGTGTGACGGGGCTATATTCGGAGAAAACCGGCAAGACCTACGATGCCACTGTGGTTTTGGAGGACGATGGACAGTATGCCAACTTCAAGCTGGAATTTGACCAGCGGAAAGGAGGCAGTCGATGAAGCTCTCTTTAGTGGAACGGGAAACCATTCTCCTCTATAACCAGGCAGAACCAATGGCTGAGGTCTACACCCACGATCCCCGTCTGATGGAGAAGCTGGAACTGCTGGCAAAAAAGCACCCCGACCAGATCACCCGAAAGGACGCCCATAACTTTACCGTCCCCAAGCGGTGTGTATCAGTCCGGGAGCCATACAGCGCCGAGCGTCGCAAAGCTGCCAGTGAACGGGCGAAAGCCGCCGGATACCAGCCCCCTGTGAGAAAGTCCGGCAGTTAAAGGCACATGGCAGAGAATGTATTTGAAGCGGTCAAGCAGTCGGTCAGCACCAGAGAAGCGGCAGAGTTTTACGGGATAAAAGTCAGTCGAACTGGCATGGCCTGCTGTCCCTTTCACGATGATAAGAACCCCAGCATGAAGGTAGACCAGCGGTTCCACTGCTTTGGCTGTGGTGCAGATGGGGATGTGATCGACTTTATCGCAAAGCTCTTTAACCTCTCCCCAAAAGAAGCGGCAGAGAAACTGGCACAGGATTTTGGCCTGATCTATGACAGTCAGGCCCCGCCCCGCAGGAGATATGTCCGGCAAAAAACCGAGGCACAGAAGTTTCGGGAGGATCGACAGCGCTGTTACCGCGTACTGTCCGATTACTACTATCTGCTGAAAAAATGGGAAGCCGACCGTTCTCCCAGGACACCGGAGGAAGAACCGCACCCCCGTTTTGTGGAAGCAATCCAGAAGAAAGCCTATGTAGAGTACCTGCTGGACCTTTTCCTTTATGAAAGTGAAGAAGAACAAAAGGCATGGATTGCAGAACACACAGCAGAAATCACACACTTGGAAAGGAGATTGAAAATCATGGCTGAGAACAAACCCACCAATCGAGAACGGCTAAGGGAAATCACAGATGGCATCGAGCAGGGTATCAAAGAATTGTTTGAAAGCGAAAAGTATATGCGTTATCTGTCCGTCATGTCCCGATTTCACCGCTATTCGGTAAACAACACTATGCTCATCTATATGCAGAAGCCGGACGCCACTTTGGTAGCCGGATACAATAAGTGGAAAGACCAGTTTGAGCGTCATGTAAAAAAGGGCGAGCATGGCATTACCATCATCGCCCCAACACCGTACAAGAAGAAAATCGAGGAGCAGAAGCTGGACCCAGATACCAAGGCTCCGATTCTGGATAAAGACGGAAAGATCGTCACAGAGGAAAAAGAAATCGAGATTCCCATGTTTCGCCCTGTCAAGGTCTTTGATGTGAGTCAGACCGACGGGAAACCTTTGCCGGAGCTTGCTTCCTCCCTTTCCGGCAATGTGCCAAATTATGAGGCATTCATGGAGGCCCTGCGCCGCAGTGCACCGGTACCGATTACTTTTGAAGCAATGGTCGCCGATACGGACGGCTATTTTTCTGCTGATCATCAGAAAATTGCCATTCGTCAGGGCATGAGCGAGGTGCAGACGGTTTCGGCCACGGTTCACGAGATTGCTCACAGCAAGCTCCATGACCCTAAAAAATATGAAATGCTACCGTCATGGAAGGTTGTGCTGGAGAGTGAAGGTGGAACCAAGCATGATTTCAAGCTGGATTTTGCCACAGAAAAAGAAGCCGAACAGTTTGCTTCTGATATGGATTGGCGCTATGTGGACGAAAATCAGTTTGAATGGCGTCTTGCAGTTGAGGAAGATGCAACCGCAGAAAAACAGGCAATCAAAAACCGTCACACGGAAGAAGTGGAGGCTGAAAGCATCTCCTATGCAGTCTGCAAATATTTTGGAATTGAGACAGGAGAAAACAGCTTTGGCTATATTGCCAGTTGGAGTCAGGGCAAGGAACTGAAAGAGCTGAGAGCCAGTTTGGAGACCATCAACAAAACCTCCGGCACTTTGATCTCCGACATTGAGCGCCACTATAAGGAAATCTGCAAAGAGCGTGGAATTGACCCCAATGCAAAGGCAGAGCCGGAAACCGCCCCGATAGAGCAGCCGACCGGCAATCTGACCTACTATGTAGCAGAGTGCATGGAGTTTCCAAACCTCGGAGAATACCACGATAACCTGTCTTTGGAGGAAGCTGTCCGCATTTATCAGGAGATTCCGGCAGAGCGAATGAACGGGATCAAAGGAATTGGTTTTGAGCTGAAAGACGGAAGCGACTATGAAGGACCGTTTCCGATTTTGACCGGGCAGACCATTGACCTGGATACCATCCAGGCAATCGACTATTACCGTGACAATCCGCTGGTACAGAAAGCGGTAAAGGAACTGGCTGCGGCCATGCCGGAAATGGAGGTGCTGGGGGCGGACGCCAACCAGCAGGAGGCTTTGTTTCTGATCGACGATGCCACCTATCTTCATATCCAGCCCTGTGACAGCGGCTGGGACTACACCCTTTACGATGTTGCATCCATGAAAGAGCTGGATGGCGGTCAGCTGGATATGCCGGAGCTTTCCCGCATGAAGGCAGTTCTTCAGATTTGTGATGACAACGATTTGGGCAAAGACTCGGTAAAATACGCACCGTTGTTCATGATCGAGACCTTGCAGGAAGCTGCCTATCAGCAGATGCAGGCAGAGGCCAGTCAGATGGCTACTTCTTCCCAACTGCCGGAAGCACAGGAGCAGGCACTGGATGAATACCCCATGCCCGATGAGCAGGTCTCCACACCGGATATGCAGGAATACGGATACTCCTATGATGGGATGCTCCCTGTTACCAGAGAACGGGCGCTGGAACTGGATGCCGCCGGTTTGACTGTCTATGTGCTGCATGAGGACAATACGGAGAGCATGGTGTTTGACCCGCAGGAAATCATGGATCATGGCGGTCTTTTTGGCGTGGACCGTGAGGAATGGGAGAAAAGCCCTCAGTTCCACGAAAAGGTCATGGAGCGTCAGGAACATCAGCAGGAACGAGAACAGGCATTTCTCTCCCAGAATAGAGATTGCTTTGCCATCTATCAGGTGAGCCGTGACGATCCGCAGAATGTGCGCTTTATGAATCTGGACTGGCTAAAGTCCCTTGATATTTCCATAGACCGCAGCAATTATGACCTAATCTACACCGCTCCGCTGAGTGAGTCTAGCACTGTGCCGGAGCAGCTGGAAAAACTCTATCAGCAATTCAATCTGGAAAAACCCGTGGACTTTCACAGCCCCTCCATGAGCGTCAGTGACATCGTTGCGATCAAGCAGGACGGTAAGGTATCCTGTCATTACTGTGACAGCGTTGGTTTTACCCAGATCCCTGGATTCTTTTCGCAAAATCCACTGAAAAATGCGGAGATGGCCGTGGAGGACGATTACGGCATGATCGACGGTATCATCAACAATGGTGCAAAAGAGCCTACGGTGGCAGAGCTGGAACAGCAGGCCCGAAGCGGTCAGCCCATTTCCCTGATGGACTTGGCTGATGCCGTTCATCGGGAGGAACGGGAAAAGAAAAAGTCCGTTGTGGATCAGCTGAAAAGCCAGCCCAAAGCAGAACACAAAAAGACAGCACCCAAAAAGAGTACGGAAAGGGAGATTTGATATGGGAAACTTTACTTTTGAGGAAATGAACCTGATGTGCATTTACAATACCGGCAGCCGCACCGGACTGATCGACAGCCTGCGTGAGATGCGCGGCGAGCTATCACCGGAGGAAACGGAACTGAGGGAGCTGACCGACAGCGCCCTTACGAAGCTCTGTGCGATGACCGATGAGGACTTTGCCCAGTTGGAGCTGTATCCGGATTTTGACCAGTAAACACCATAACCGCAGGGATGGGGTGGCAAATTGCCACCCCACCTCTTTACCCCAAAACCGAAAGGAGGACAGAACACTATGCCAACCAAAGCTGAACTATATGCACAGATGGCGGAGAAGGTAACAACGCAGCTCACGGGGAGCTGGCAGGAATGGGCAGGGTTTCTCACCACTGCTTCCCGCCTTTACAAGTACCCGTTCCATGAGCAGTTGATGATCTACGCCCAGCGTCCGGACGCCACCGCCTGTGCAGAGTACGATTTGTGGAATGAAAAGATGGGCCGGTATGTAAGGCGCGGCTCCAAGGGAATTGCTCTGGTGGACGATTCCGGGGACAGGCCCCGCCTGCGCTATGTTTTTGATATTTCCGACACCGGAACCCGTGAACATTCCCGCACTCCCTGGCTGTGGCAGCTGGAGGAGAGCCATTTGGATTCGGTGCAGGCCATGCTTGAGCGCACCTATGATGTTTCCGGTGATGACCTTGCCGGACAGCTCACCGAGGTAGCCGGAAAACTGGCTGAGGAATACTGGACGGAGCATCAGCAGGACTTCTTCTATATCGTTGACGGTTCCTTTTTGGAGGAATATGATGAGTTTAACATCGGAGTACAGTTCAAGGCAGCAGCCACCGTCAGTATCACTTACGCTTTGATGTCCCGCTGCGGACTGGAGCCGGAACGCTACTTCGACCACGAAGATTTCATGGCGATCTTTGATTTCAACACCCCGTCCACCATCGGGGCGCTGGGAACAGCGGTCAGCCAGATCAACCAGCAGGTGCTGCGGCAGATCGGCGTTACCGTCCGAAATGCAGAGCGCGAAGCCAACCAAGAAAGGAGCAAACAAGATGAACAATCCCATGACCTATATCCAGAACGGAGACTATCTGATTCCCGACCTGAAGCTGAGCCAGCAGCCGGAGAAACCCCTGGGCAAGTACGGCAGGATGAGGAAAACCTACCTGAAGGAACACCGTCCCATCCTCTACAACCAGATGTTGCTGAGCGAGAAGCTGTACCCGCACCTTCTGGAGATCGACGAGACCGCCCAGAACAGACTGGAGCAGATGATGCCCCAGCTGGCGAAGGAAGCGGGAGCCACCGAGGAACTGAAAGCCAGCGATCCCATGAAGTGGGTGGGGCTGATGAACACCTGCAAAGCCCAGGCCGAGGAAATCCTGATGGCGGAGCTTATCAACAGCTGACCCTAAACCTGTTCCTCTCCGAAGCGGAACAGATCCAATCCATAGATGAAGCAGAGAATGTAGCGCATACATCCTCTGCTTTTTCTTTTGCCCAAAATGACATCGACCATGTGCTGCGTTTGGGCGGCAATACAGACCGCCAGAGGGAGCGTGTGGTTGCAGCCTTTGAAAAGCAGAAAACCACCGCTGAGATTGCCGAGATACTGAAAACGCTGTACCACGGCGGCAACGGCCTTGGCAGTGTGAGCGCATGGTATGCCGAGGATGGTATCCATCTTTCTCATGGGAAGTCTGTCCGTTATGATAGGTCTGCCCAGGTCATTTCCTGGGAGAGCGCCGCAGAGCGTATCGGGGAGCTTTTGGAGAGCGGCCAGTTTGCCTCCAATGTGGAGCTTGCAGAAGCGGCAGGCTATGAACGCTCCCTCCTTTCAGAAAAGCTCTGGTATCTGTATCACGATCTCAGCGAGGACGCCAGAGAAGCCAGATATTTGTCCTGCCTGTCAGAGATCAAAGGCAATGGGTTCCCGGAGGAGACCCGCCGCCTGACGGAGCAGCTGAATGACCCGGCCTTCCGTCAGACCCTCAAGGAAGAATACGCCGCCTTCTGGACTGCCTATCAGCAGGATCGTGACCTGTTGCGCTTTCACTACCATAGGCCAAGGGAAATCTGGGAGAACCTGAAAGACCTTGACCTGCCCCACAGGACTTTTTCTTCGGACCTTTCTCAAGTGCCAACCGTCCAGCACTTCATTACCGAGGATGAGATCGACGCCGCCATGACCGGCGGCAGCAGTTTTGCCGGAGGAAAAGGCCGTATCTATACTTTCTTCATGGAAAACCATACGGATAAGGAAAAAGTGAGATTCCTCAAAGACGAGTATGGCATTGGCGGACGCTCTCATGCCCTGTCCGGCGCAACACACAGCGGCGAAGATCACGATGGGAAAGGACTGCACTATAAAAAGCAGGACTGCCCGGATGTTCACTTGAACTGGGAAAAGGTTGCCAAGCGCATTACCTCTCTTGTTCAGAAAGGCCGCTATCTTACCGAACAGGAACAGGCGCAGTATGACAAAATCCAGGCTGAAAAGGAACTGGCCGAAGAAGATGCCATCCAAGCCCAGCAGCCGGAGGTGGAGGAAGAAACGCCAAAGCCTACCCTTCGGGAGCAGTTTGAGCAGTATAAGACTGTGGTGACTGCCGCCATTTCCGAGGATGCCGCATACCGCAATGCCTGCGGGCATTCTGACCGTGAAAATGCTGTCATCGAGGGCAATGCCGCTGTGCGCCGTGCGGTCCTTGGTTCTAAGGATATGGAGCTGATTCGCCTCTATTCGGATGTGCCGGAGTTCCGACAGCGACTGCACCGGGAAGTGATCGACGAAACCTATCCAAAGCTCCATGAACTTCTGCGCCCTCTTTCTCAGGAAGATATTGATACTGCCATTTGTGCATGGAACGGCAATATCGAGAGTAAACATGCTGTCGTCCGTTATATGAAAGACCATGCAAGAGAGAAAGATACCGCTGCATGGCTGGCTCAGGAATACAGTGGCAACAACATCCCGTTCGTTGTCCGTGCCGGAAGCCCGGAGGAAACGCAGCTGCCCTGGCCGAAGGTACAGCGCAGGCTTGCCCAGCTGATTCAGGAGGACCGGTTCTATACCGAAGAAGAACAGGAACGTTTTGACAACATCGACCCCATCGCCATCCGGGAAGCCCTGGAGGAAAGAGGGATTGTCAACGGACAGGTGGCAGACCCGGAAAAACTGGACAATGACCCATTTATCCAACAGGTGATGTCAGATGCAGAGCAGATCGCAGATGCCGAGACAGAGCAGACTTCCGAAGTTTCCATTTCCGATGAGGAATATGACGCAGTTCGCCGCCCAATTCCGCAAAGAACCTCCTATGACCCAGCCGCCCCGGTCTATGCCGTGGGCGATACCGTGTATATCGAGGATGACGCCTATCAGATCACAGAGCTGCGGGAGGACACCGTACAGCTTCTGCCCACCGGGATGGTATATCCCATCTACCGGGCAGAGCGCAAAGAACAGTTCGAGCAGCTGCTTCGGGCAGACCGCCGCAATGCTTACTATACCGAGTTTCTTCCTATTGACCCGGACAAGGCAGATCAGGACTTGCGGGATGTATTGGCTCATGGACTGATGGATGAAGCGGATAAAAAGCAGATTTTCACGCTGCTGCAATCCGGCAGGAGCAACAGCGAGATCGCCTACTGGCTGAGCAGAGCCTATTCCGGTGAGATCGAGACACTGAATCTGGAGACCGGCGATATTGCCGATTACCGTACCACGGCACAGGGCATAGAACTGGAAGTCATGGATGCAGAGGAAAAGCGTCTGGCTATGCTGTATTTCCGCTGGGATGAAGTTGCGCCTTTGCTGCGCGGGATGTATGCCCGTCAGCAGGACGGTTTTGGACAGGAACAGCCCCAACCGGCTACCGAATCCCCGACCTTCCATTCCGAGACCATGGCCGTCTATCCGGGCGATAAGAACAATCTGCCTTATGATGTGGTGGTGGAACGACTGCATATCGAGGAGCCGGAGCCACCAGCGCCTGTGACAGAGCCGGAGAAAACCTTTGAGGAAGTGTTGGATGAACACCCGGTTTCCATTCAGGTCAATGGCCAGTGGCAGACCTTCCCCAATGCCAAAGCTGCCGAGGAAGCCTCCTATGAGGAATACAAGGCTAACCTGCGCCGCAATGCAAAAAACTTCCGCATTACCGATGAGCATTTGGGTGAGGGCGGTCCGAAAGCCAAGTTCCAGGCAAATGTCAATGCGATTCGTTTGCTGAAAGAGCTGGAAGCTGCCGGACAGCAGGCAAGCCCCGAACAGCAGGAGGTTCTTTCTCGATACGTGGGCTGGGGCGGTCTCTCTGATGCGTTTGACCCGGAGAAACCGGCATGGGCTTTAGAGTATGCCCAGCTAAAAGAACTGCTGACCCCGGAGGAATATGCCGCCGCCAGAAGCTCCACCCTCAACGCCCATTACACCAGCCCTACGGTCATTCAGGCCATCTATGAAGCGGTGAACCGTATGGGATTTGAGACCGGAAATATTCTGGAGCCGTCTATGGGTGTGGGCAATTTCTTTGGTATGCTGCCGGAGAAAATGCGAAACAGCCGTCTGTACGGCGTGGAGCTGGACCCTGTTTCCGGGCGCATCGCAAAGCAGCTCTATCCCAAGGCGGACATCACAGTAGGCGGCTTTGAGACCACCGACAGGCGTGACTTCTTTGACCTTGCCATCGGCAATGTACCTTTCGGTCAGTATCAGGTCAATGACAAAGCCTATGACAAGCTGAATTTCAGCATCCACAACTACTTTTTTGCCAAAGCACTCGACCAGGTGCGTCCCGGCGGCGTGGTGGCCTTTGTCACCAGCCGCTATACGATGGACGCCAAGGATTCCACCGTGCGCCGGTATCTTTCCCAACGCGCCGAGCTGCTGGGAGCCATCCGTCTGCCTAATGACGCGTTCAAAAAGAATGCCGGTGCCGAGGTGGTATCGGACATCATCTTCCTCCAAAAGCGGGACCGCCCGCTGGACATCGTGCCGGAATGGACTCAAACCGGACAGACGGAGGACGGATTTGCCATCAACCGGTATTTTATCGACCACCCGGAAATGGTGCTGGGCAGACAGGAGCCGGTAAGCACTGCTCATGGTATGGACTACACCGTAAACCCTATCGAGGGATTGGAGCTTTCCGACCAGCTGCATGATGCGGTGAAGTATATTCATGGCACTTATCAGGAGGCAGAGCTGCCGGAGCTGGGCGAAGGCGAAGCCATTGACACCTCCATTCCTGCCGACCCCAATGTGAAGAACTATTCCTATGCCATTGTAGACGGGCAGGTGTACTACCGGGAAAACAGCCGTATGGTGCGCCCTGACCTCAACGCCACCGCCGAAGCCCGTGTAAAAGGTCTTGTGGGACTGCGTGATTGTGTGCAGGAACTGATCGACCTTCAGATGGATGCAGCGGTTCCGGACAGCACCATTCGGGAGAAGCAGGCGGAACTGAACAGCCTCTATGACAGCTTTTCTGCCAAATACGGTCTCATCAATGACCGTGCAAACCGTCTGGCCTATGCAGACGATTCTTCCTATTACCTGCTCTGTGCGCTGGAAGTCATCGACGAGGACGGAAAGCTGGAACGCAAGGCAGATATGTTCACCAAGCGGACCATCAAGCCCCATCAGGCGGTGGCTGTGGTGGATACGGCAAGTGAAGCACTGGCGGTGTCCATCTCGGAAAAAGCCTGCGTGGATATGGACTATATGAGCCAGCTTACCGGAAAAACAAAAGAAGAACTGGCCGGAGAGCTGCAAGGCGTAATCTTCCGTGTACCGGGACAGCTGGAGAAAGACGGCACACCCCATTATGTGACTGCTGATGAATACCTCTCCGGCAATGTACGCCGCAAACTGCGTCAGGCGCAACGGGCCGCACAGCAGGACCCGATTTATGCAGTCAATGTGGAAGCTCTTACCGCCGCCCAGCCCAAAGACCTGGATGCGTCGGAGATTGAGGTGCGTCTGGGCGCTACCTGGATTGACAAGGAATATATCCAGCAATTTATGTATGAGACCTTTAATACCCCGTTTTATCTCCAGCGCAGTATTGGGGTCAACTATTCGTCCTTTACCGCTGAATGGCAGATCAAGGGGAAATCTTCTGTATCCTACAACGATGTGGCAGCTTATACCACCTATGGGACCAGTCGTGCCAATGCATACAAGATTTTAGAGGACAGCCTGAACCTGCGGGATGTCCGCATCTATGACACCATAGAGGACGCAGACGGAAAAGAGCGCCGGGTTCTGAACGCCAAGGAGACCACCCTGGCAGCTCAAAAACAGCAGGCGATCCGGGAAGCCTTTAGGGACTGGATCTGGAGAGACCCGGAGCGCCGCCAGACTTTGGTGCGCCAGTACAACGAAGAAATGAACTCTACCCGTCCCCGCGAGTATGATGGCAGCCACATCACTTTTGGAGGGATGAACCCGGCCATTACCCTGCGGGAACACCAGAAAAGCGCCATTGCCCATGTGCTGTATGGAGGAAATACCCTGTTGGCACATGAAGTAGGCGCAGGCAAAACTTTTGAAATGGTAGCTGCTTCGATGGAAGCCAAACGCCTGGGACTGTGCCAGAAATCTCTCTTTGTGGTTCCAAACCATCTGACCGAGCAGTGGGCGTCGGAGTTTCTGCGTCTCTATCCTTCCGCCAATATCTTAGTCACCACAAAAAAGGACTTTGAGACTCATAACCGAAAGAAGTTCTGCGCTCGTATTGCGACGGGTGATTATGATGCCATCATCATGGGACACAGCCAGTTTGAGCGTATCCCCATCAGCCGGGAGCGTCAGGAAAGGCTTCTCTATGAGCAGATCGACGAGATCACCGAGGGTATCGCAGAGGTGCAGGCCAGCGGCGGTGAGCGTTTTACCGTCAAGCAGCTGGAGCGTACCAGAAAGTCTCTGGAAGCCAGACTGGAAAAGCTGCAAGCAGAGGGGCGAAAAGACGATGTGGTAACCTTCGAGCAGCTGGGTGTAGACCGATTGTTCGTGGACGAGGCCCACAACTATAAAAACCGTGCGAAACGTTGTGCATAAGCCCTTGTTGACAGCAAGGACGAAAAGCACCATGTGATTGCACTTAGCAATAAGAAAATATCACAGAGAACTTTAATCTCAAAATCAGGGGTGAAATTCCTCTGCCGTACAGAACCAATGTCGAGGAACAAAGTTCCAGAGAATAGGTCAAAATTCAAGACAGTACGAGAGCTAATACTCCACTGTGCGTTGCCACCTGTAAGTGTGCATTGTACAGAGCGTGGTGAAGGCGTAACCTGAAAACCTAAACCTCTGCAAAGAGGCATGGACAATAATGGTGCGGGCTTCCGAAACCCATGGCTATCCGTTAGGGAAAGCTATGCAGCATCGTAAGAGTTGACTCCATCCGAAAGGGTGAACCTTGGAAAAAGTGTGTGTGGCTGGTTTTTCCGTACACGCCCTGTGGGATGAAATCCCCATCAGGAACCGTGCAGCAACTGTGGTTCAAAGCACGGTTAGATTTTCCCGGTGTAAGGTAGCGGCCTAAGGGTTTCAGAATAAGGATAGAGATTAGGGAACGTTTGAGAGCCTATTGTTGGAGCGTTACAGCGCATTGAAAACAACAGGAAGTCAGCCGTATCATAGTAGTCTGGGCTGGGTAATGCCAGTCATACGGAATTGAAATATTCCATGGCGAAGGATACGAGTCAAATCGATTTGTAAATTTCACAAAACGAAAATCCTATAACTCCCTGAAAGATGGGTGACGAACTGCGAGGTGAAAACCTTGTGCATTTGAACGTCAGATTTTCAACGGAAACGGAACTTAAAAAGATTCAGGATTTTCTCTATGAGAAGTCCGGTCAAGGAGTATCGTTCACCGGTCTGGTGGAAGCGATGGCTAATGAAGTGACCATTGTAACTGCCGTCCACAATATCAAGTCCAACAAAGGCAGCAGAACTGCTGGCGTGGATAAGATAAAAATGGACAAATACCTTCAAATGCCCAAAGATGAGCTTATTTTATTGATTCAATCGAGTTTTCGCAACTACCGCCCCAAACCAGCCCGCCGTGAATATATCGAAAAGAGTAACGGAAAGAAAAGACCGCTGGGTATCCCCACTGTATTGGACAGGATCATACAGGAGTGCGTGCGTATCATTATCGAGCCGATCTGTGAAGCGAGATTTTATCCGCAAAGCTACGGCTTTCGCCCCTATCGGGCACAGAAACACGCAATCCGGGGTATCATCAATGTCATAAATGCTGGATGTAAATCGCCCGACCAACCCGTGTGGGCTATTGAGGGTGACATCAAGGGATGCTTCGACAATATCAATCACCGCCTGCTGCTCCAAAAACTCTGGAGAATCGGTATCCATGACAAGCGTGTGCTGAAAATTATCAGTCAGATGCTAAAAGCTGGATATATGGAAAATGACCTGTTTCATGCAACAGAGCTTGGTACACCGCAGGGAGGAATCCTCTCACCGCTTTTATCCAATGTTTATCTCAACGATTTCGATTGGTATGTTGGTCGTATGTATATGGAGCCGCACAGACAGTGCAAGCATAAAGGCAACGACACAAGGCGTTTGAAATGGGCTGGTGTAACGCCAAAGTACAATTATCGCTACGCCGATGATTGGGTGATTCTGACGTCAACGGAGAAGGAAGCACTCCGCTTGAAACGTGTATTGACAAAATATTTTCGGAACAGAATGAAACTCGAATTGTCGCAGGAAAAGACCTATGTAACAGACCTGCGGACAAACGGTATACACTTTCTTGGCTTTGTGGTAAAGGCCGAACGAAAACGGAAAACTCCTGACCCGGCAACATGGACGAAACATCTGGTTGGAAAGCCGCTGCCGGATATGGAACGGTTAGGAAAGAAGATTAAGAAACTGCTCGAAGAAGTGCACCGCATAGAACTTTGTCAAAAAGTCAATGTGCAGGCTGCGCAAATTCAGTACGTCAACTCTGTCATTATGGGTATGGCACAGTACTTGCAGACATCCATCTGCTCTCATGCCTACCATGCGATAGACCGCAGAGTAAACAACGCTGCACTGACTGTATGGAAAAAGCTGTACCCCAAACGGTACAACTCCATGCAGGTGCCGCTGAAGGTGCTTTGCAATCTTCCTGACCGACACAAGGGCTACGACAGTAAGACATTTGCTGTATGGGTCGAAGGAAAATGGTTTGGTATAACTTATGCGTTCATCACGCATAGTCACTATGAACCCAAGCCATTTGACCAGAAAATGACGCCGTATACAGTGGAAGGGCGCAGACGGTATGTGAGCTATCGTGCTAAGCACAAGCCACTGCCATGTGACCGTCCATCCGTTAACTCCCCGAACGATATTGCAATGTCAGCATACGCAAAGGGAAGGATGAATTTTGAGTATTATATGAACCGGGAGTATGCTTACAGCAGGGACAAAGGAAAATGTAAATGCTGTGGAAATGCCTTCTCACCCGTGCTTCAAAAGCATTGTCACCACGTTAAAAACAAGCTTCCACTTGATAGAATCAATAAAGTGCCAAATCTGGTTTGGCTGTGTGAACCATGCCACCGCATGGTTCACAACAGTCCAATACCGCCTGAACTTGATGCAAAGACGGTAGGCAAAATCATGAAATACCGCGAAAAACTTAAACTGTGAAATTTACAACCACTCTGTGTCCGTG
>ENA-UAIR01000070-UAIR01000070.1-human-gut-metagenome-genome-assembly--contig:-NODE-70-length-23963-cov-21.592689_pt1 | contig 23963 bp, 16 predicted proteins | sample MGYA00244421_ERZ654393 | MGnify/ENA primary metagenome ERZ654393 (study PRJEB26926, sample SAMN06165162) | human gut metagenome | biome: ENVO:00009003; feature: ENVO:2100002; material: ENVO:00002003... | reverse complement strand
CCGAAGATACTGACTGTCTCAACAACATATCCTATCTCTTCCAACAACTTATTCTGTCTCTTCCAACAACTTATTCTGTCTCTTCCAACAACATATCCTATCTCTTCAAGCAACATATTCTATCTCTTTCAACAAATAGAAGAGGGTGAATCATAAACTTATGACACATCCTCTTTCAATTTGACTTGAATAGAACGCAAACCAGCGTTTTACATGGTAAAGGTCTTGAAAATCCCTCACTCTGAGGAATTTCCGAACGCATATCAAGGCTAAGCCTATCTACAACCTTTGCACCCCACTTGTCTTGTTTCTGCTTCTCGCAAATGTCCTCGCCCAAACTCCAGTAGAATTTGAGCATTTCCGTATTCACTTTGACAGCAGCTTTTAGTTGTGCCATGCGGAAACGTTTCTTCAGGTCAGACAATCACTTCACATAGTTCTTGCCTGCCATGAAGGAGTCGCTATTCACGAACTGCGGTATATTATCTTTATTTTTCATATCATTACCTTTTTTGAAATCCTTAGTTTCCTTTATATCAGAAAGTGTTGCTTCAATGTCTTCTATTGTAGGCAACTGGCTCTGTATGTTTTCAGGCATGAGCTTAGACATCCTTCTTGTAATTGTGCAACAAGTTATTGCACATTTACTTCGTCTAATTTGGCAACAGCTTGTTGTCAAATTGTAAGTTGCTCATTATAAAACTGATACCATTGTCTGATATACTTCAAGTTTCTGTATGAAAGCCCTTTCATATCTGGGAACTCTGCCACAACTTGTGGAAAGTTTACTCTAACAATCCCAACTCTTTCAGATAGCCCTCAATCTCCTTGTCAAGGTCAGCACGTTTGGCCTCCAGGTCCTTGATTGCCACGTAGTTTGTTTGCAACTTCTCAAAGTTTGTCAAGAAATTTCTGTTGTAATTCTTCGCTCATATCGTTATTTCTTTTTTATATTCAATGATTCACTGACATTGATATATTTTTCGTCTTTATCTGTTATATACTGATGGCTGTACTTTCCTTTTCCCTCATTTAGGATTATTACACCATTCCAAAAGGATGTCGGACTTATGGCATAGCTTGGGTCTAAACAGAATATTTTCTTGACACCGTCTTTTTGTTCTTCATACCCAATAGCAAGTACAGCATGAGCGCCACCTTTAAAAGACAGAGCGGTAATCAAAGGCGTGTCGCTATCTATTGCAGTCCTAAGTTCTTCTACAAAAGAAGTTTGGTCTGATAAAGATGCTGTATATTGAAGAGGCGAAGATGTAACCTCTTTAGCAAAAGAATGGGATAGCTTTTCTTTTATTTCGGAAAAATAAAATCCATCACGGCACAGTCCTTCTGTCACAAAGAACTCTTTGAAAAGTCTCCCTTTTGCGGTATTTCCCTTAAATGTTGTTTTCAAGTTGACAACTTGATTACGAGTAAGAACCTTTAGTATGAGCAGGTTCATCATCATGGAATATACGGCACAAGCCCCATCCATTTCTCCTTGTTGTAAATGGACAGGTTGCCACTTGCGGTTAAATACGCTAACACCCGAAGCCGTTATATCTAAATCTTTAATAATCTTAATCATTGTCACTTTGTTATTCCCAACTGCCAAGACTCTCGGTAGATATAGACCTTGACTTTACTGTGGATTGCGACCGAGAATCCATGCTCTCCATTCGCCAAGAAGTAAATAACGAGATTCTACGCTATATGGAGTCGGATGGTTCTCGAATCTGGTGCTGTGCTCGTCATCAATGATGCTTTTCTCTTATTCTTCTGCCAGTTCTTTCATCGCATCGTTTAATGTGTTGAAAAGAACGTTGATGTTTTCTTCTTCATTCTTGCATGCCTCCTTGAAGAGGGCAACAGGATCTTCGGTGCTGCTCTTGAGTGGAGTCTCGTTGAGCAGGATGTTGACATTGTTCAGTAACATGCCGTGAAGGGTAGGCATGTGGAGCTGGTGCTGTTCGCCCTCCTTGCTGCCACACTTCAAGCCTGCGGCGTATGCCTTCACGATGATGCGGACCAGGAGATGGATGGCCATCGGCTCGTCGGCGAGACTGATGAGAATGCCGTGGGTATAATCGCGTACATGCTCTTCAAGTGTGGTAAACTTGCCTTGAAGAAGCCAGGTGAAGTTACGCTTGTATTCAGACTCCATCGCCTTGTAAAGCTGGTTCGATTTGCAGGCTATGCGCAGGTAGTCGAGCATGGTTGGCTCAAAGGTCGGGTCAGCCTGTTTCATGCTGTCAAAGTTCTTCTTCATGCGCTCGTTGGCTTCCTCGGCAGTCTTGTAGTTGAGGCGTACCAGGGTAGAGAACATGATGTCGAAGAAGTATTGGTTTACCTCGCCATAGTGCTCCAGCATCATCTGCTTGATCTGTTTCGGGTCGTTCTTCTTGCTGAAGTCATTGCCTTCGATGGTAGCATCGATGATGCCACGTGCGTAAGCTTCGAAGAAACCTCTTACAAATGCAGCTACTGCCTGATAACTGTTGATTCTTTTGCTCATTTCTTGTCTGTGTTTATTGGGCTGTTCCTGTTTGGGAATAACAGCTTCTTATTCAAAAGTCTTAAATTCATACCCCTGTTCCATGAGCCATTCTATGGCCTGAGGGAGCGCTGTCTTCAGCTTTTCAATGCTCTTCAGCGAGTCGTGGAAGGTGATGATGCTGCCATTGCGGGCATATCGCTTCACATTGTTCACCACATCTTCTGCCGTCATCCATTTGGAATAGTCGCGCGTCACCACATCCCACATGATGACCTTGTAAGTGCGGTGCAGCCACCAATACTCACTTGGTCGCATCCAGCCGTGAGGTGGACGGAAGAGATGGGCATGGATGATGTCGTTCGCCTTATTGGTGTTGAGCACGTAGGAGATGACACGGTGCTTGAAGGCACCGATATGATTGAATGTATGGTTGCCAACCTGATGACCCTCTGCCACAATCTGGTTGTAGAGGTCATGATGGCGCAATACATTCTCGCCTACCATAAAGAAAGTAGCCTTGATATTGTACTTTCTCAGGGTCTCTAAGATGAATGGAGTTGACTCTGGAATTGGACCGTCATCAAATGTAAGATAGACTGAATGGTCTTTCTTGTCCATTCTCCAGATGGCCTTTGGATATAACCATCTGAGCCATTTGGCTGGTTGCTCTATGAACATGGATAAAACAGGTTTATATGAATAATGAAAAGTTTGGTGTCGTGTTTCGCGACACCAAACTTTTTTCTATTTTTTACTGATTGCCTTCCGGCATTCTGCCACCTCTGCCATGATAGAGACGGTAGAGGTTGTTGAGCTGCTTCTCATACTTCTGCTCCAACTGTGGACTCACCATTCCGGCAGCCTCGCAGATGCTCTGCATGATCATGATCTGACGGATGCAGTCGTGCTCTGCCTGGAGGAAACGGTCGTTTGGCAGCGAGAGATAGTAGTTGAGGTATTGTGAAGCATTCTTCCAAACCGCTTCTATATATTCCTTGCCCTTGGCTTTCTGACCGGTCATCAGCCAGCCGCGAGCCATATCCAAGCCACCGCTCATGTAGTCGAGCGTAACATTGTAGGCAGGAATCTCGGTATCAGCCTTCTTCAGGATGTTGATAGCCTTCTGCTTCTTGCCTTCGGCGATGAGTTGGAGGGCTGTCTGGGCGAGCAGGCGACGGTGGGTATAACACATACGCATGGTTGTCTCGTCGATGTAGAGTCCCTTCTGCTTCAAGTTGCCGAACTTGAATCGGGTCATGATGTTGTGATAAGCCTTCTCTGTATCGAAGTTCTTGGCACCTGGCTTGTTGGTGGTGAACGGAGTGATACGGTTCACAAGTCCCTCTTGTACGAAGTTGTCACCGAGGTTCATATAGTTCTCTTCGCCTACGGTGAGTGCTACGTAGAGCGGACGGGTCCAGTTGCACTGTGCCAGCATTTCGAGCATCATGAGGTCATTCTTGTAGAGTGCGCTCTTGCCGGCAAGAGAGATGACCATCTTGTCTGGAATAGAATCTGATGCCATCATCATGCCGCTCTTCTTTACAGCCTCCTTGTCGATTGTGACATAGAGGGTATCCGTAGGGATGAAGTGCATGTCAGGGTTCTTGCTGCGTACCCAGTTCTTCAGGATGTTCTTGAGCTCGAACGGTTCGTCACCAAACTGCTTCTTGGCATTCTCTGGATCCTGCTTGTAGAAGTCGAGAATCTGCTTCTTTGCCTCAGGTTCAACAGATACATATTCGTTGGTACCTGAACAGAAGTCGAGACGTGGCCAGGTGATTGGCACAGATGGTGAGTTGTATGCAGGACGCATCATCTGGTCGATATACCAGTCGGTCTGCAGGTAGCTCAGGTTACATACGCGGGCATCTGTTCCTACGCCTTCTACCTCCTGGTTGTACCAGAGTGGGAAGGTATCGTTATCACCATTGGTAAAGATGATAGGGTTTCCCTTCTCCTGGAGTGACATCAGGTAGTTCTGACCGAAGTCACGGCAGGTGTAACGGTTTGAGCGGTCGTGATCATCCCAGGTCTGTGATGCCATCTGGATAGGTACGAGAAGTGTGATGACTGCTACGATGGCTGTTACAGCAGTACCGCTGAGCTTCATCTTGCGCTTCAGGATGTCGATGATGGCGAGTACGCCGAGACCGCACCAGATAGCGTATGCATAGAATGAACCGGCGTAAGCATAGTCACGCTCACGTGGCTGCATAGGTGTCTGATTCAGGTAGATGACGATGGCAAGACCTGTCATGAAGAACAGGAAGAATACAATCCAGAACTGCTGGATTCCGATAGGGAGGAGCACTTCCTCTTCCTTGCCGTTCTTCATTACCTTCTTCTTGCGGGTATACCAAGCCTGCCAGAAAAGTCCGATGAGACCGAGAATCAGCGGCATGCAATAGAATACATTGTGCCCCTTGTTCTCCTTCAGGTCGTCTGGCAATTTGCTCTGGTCGCCATAGAGTGAATCATCAATGAATGAGAAACCGGTAATCCAGTTGCCGTGCTCTGGCTCACCATTGCCCTGGATGTCGTTCTGACGGCCGGCAAAGTTCCACATGAAGTAGCGCCAGTACATGAAGTTGCACTGGTAAGAGAGGAAGAAGCGGATGTTGTCAAACTGTGACGGCATCTTCACCATGATACTTTCTCCGCAGCGGTCGTAAGGAATCTCTGTGCCTTCTACACCGCCCATCCAGTCTTCGTATGCCTGGGCATGATCCGAACTGTACATACGAGGGAAGAGCATGTTCTGGGCATAGATATACTTATTCTTGTGACTTACTACGAAGTAAGAGTCCTTCTCATCAGCCGAAGCTTTCTCCTTGCGCTGGTAAACCGGTGCGCCTTCTTTCATGACAGGCTTGCACATGTTGCCGTCTACTTCGAGGGCTACCTGTGATGTATAAGCCTGGCCATAGAACAGAGGGCGGTCGCCATACTGGTCGCGGCTCAGATAACTTCCCAGGGTAAAGATGTCCTCAGGAGAGTTCTGGTCCATAGGAGGGTTGGCAGAAGAACGGATCACGATGAGTGCGTAGCTGGAATAACCAATCATCAGCATCAGCATGCAGAGCAAGGCTGTATTCTTGACGCGTGCTGAGATGAGCGGCAGGAGCTGCATCTTCTTCTTGGCGATGCCTGTAGATTCGTCAACGCCTGTTACTACCTCCTGCTTGCGCTTGTAGCCGAGTACGAACCAGAGAATAACCAGCACGATGATGCCGGTAATGGCAGCAGTCCAGCCATATCCGTAGAATGGGATGCCGAGCATGCCGAAGCCGAGAACAAAGGCGATATTCTGCTTCTTCTCGTTCTTCTCAGAAGCATGGCAGGTTTCGTAGATACCCCAGATAACTGAGGCTACGAGACAGATGATGTATACGATTTCACCGGTATTGAACGGACAGCCGAGAGTGTTGACAAAGAACAGTTCGAACCAGCCGCCTACGGTGATGATACCTGGAACCACACCATACAGTACGGCTACCACTACGAGGAATGAAAGGAACAGCGCCAGGAGCGAGCCCTTGAGGTTGGCATGTGGCACCTTCTTGTAGTAATAAACCAATACGATGGCTGGGATACAGAGCAGGTTGAGCAGGTGGACACCGATACTCAAACCGGTCATATAGGCGATGAGCACAAGCCAACGATCGCTATGAGGCTCGTCAGCATGGTCTTCCCACTTCAGGATGAGCCAGAATACCACAGCGGTAAAGGCAGAAGAGAACGCATAAACCTCACCCTCGACAGCTGAGAACCAGAAGGTATCGCTGAAGGTGTAGATGAGTGCGCCCACCATACCGGATGCCTCGATGGCAATCAGCTTGCTGGTAGTCAGTTCTTTCCAGTCGCTGATGACGAGTCGGCGAGCCAGGTGGGTGATGGTCCAGAAGAGGAACATGATACAGACGGCGCTCAGTAGGGCGCTCATCGTATTTACCATCTTGGCTACCTGGGTAGTGTCGCTGGCGAAATGTGTGAAGAAATTGCCTAAAAGCATGAAGAATGGTGCCCCAGGTGGGTGACCGATCTCCTGCTTGTAAGCAGTCGTAATAAACTCAGGACAGTCCCAGAAGCTGGCTGTCGGTTCAATTGTGGAACAATAAGTGAACGCCGCAATGATGAATGCGACCCATCCGAAGATATTGTCCACTAATCTGTACTGTTTCATTATTGTTTAAACTTTAATGTATTATATTTCTTTCTGAATGCTTTCTCTGTTTCTGAATGCTTTCTCTGTGCCTTTCAAAAAGGCACATTCCAATTGCAAAGATAATAAAAAGATGAGATAATATGGATTTTTGCACCTGTTTTTTAGGCATTATTATATAATAAGCCTATACATTTAAGAAATGCTCTTCCAGTTTCTCTCTCGGCATATCTGCCGTATCGTGGTAGTGGAGATGATGATTTACGCAGGCGATGTGCTTTACGTTATTGAGCACTTCGGCTACATCATGGCTTACGATGATAATGGCGCACTCCCGGTTGATCTGTTCCAGCATCTCGTACATCTGCTTCTGGAAACGGCGGTCGATGTAGGTGTTGGGCTCATCCAGTATCACTACATCGGGTTTCGAAACAATGGCGCGGGCGAGGAGTACTCGCTGCAGTTGTCCGCCGCTCAAGGCTGCGATATGGCGGTCTTTCAACTCCGTGAGCTGCATCTGTTCCAGACAGTCGAGTACCTGCTGGTGCTGTGCCTGGGTGTATCTGGAAAAGAGGCTCTTGGTCTTGCTGAGGCCAGAGAGTACCACTTCATAGACGGAGATAGGAAACTGTTTGTCGAGATGATTGTATTGGGGCAGATATCCCATGCTGATTTCCCTTACTTCCTCTCCGTCTTTATAAAAGCGGATGCTGCCGTCTGTGGGTTTCATCAGTCCCAGAATAAGGCGCATGAGGGTTGTCTTGCCACCACCGTTGGGACCGATGATGCCAAGATAATCGTCTTTGTAGACGGTGAGGTTGATATCGTGGAGCACCTCCTTGCCTTCATAGCCTGCAGAAAGATACTCGATTTTTATGATTGGAGTCATATTATTGTAGTTTTTACTTCCCAACAACGATTTTCTTGCCTTGTACCGCTGCTGCCGCTTCCTGCATCGCCCAGTTCCAGTCGCCCTGCAATGGATTGATATCCATTGGCTTGGTGTGGCTCTCGTTGATGAAGGTTGTGGTGTTGCGGTTGGCAAATTCTGCTTGAATCAGGCAGAACTTGATCTTTTCTTTTCTGGCTCTCTCGATGAGGCTCTTCAGCTGGGCGGCACTCGGCTCCCTGCCTTCTTCCTCTATGGCAAGCTGCTCCAGCTGGTAATCACGGGCAAAGTAGGTGAGGATAGGGTGATAGATCACAAACTTGCGTACCATCTCCGGATTATCCTTGAAACTCTTTCTGATGATGCTGTCCTGCCTGTCGATGCTGCAGAGCAACTGCTGATAGTTTTTCTGGAAGAAAGTCTTGTTTTCCGGTTCCAGTTGGCAGAGTGCCTTGAAGATGTTGCTGGAGATGATGCGGGCGTTTTTGCAACTCATCCATACATGCGGGTCGGTATTGCCGCCTGGTGTCTTGGCAGGCGTGATGCCTGTGGAGGTATCTATCACCTTCATGTCAGGAGCGTTGTCCTGCAGCTTCTTCATCCAGGTCTGTTCGAAACCGATGCTTCCCACTTTCAGATAGAGGGCACTCCTGGAGAGTTCCATCATCTGCTGGGCATAAGGCTCGTAAGTTTCAGGATTGTTGCCGTTGGATACCATCACGTTGACATCCACCTTATCTCCGGCAATCTTATCAACGAAAAACTTGTAGGGAGGGATAGTTACGGTAACAGCAGGTTTGCCATCGCTGTTGGCGACAGATTCCTTTCCGTTACTTTCTGCGGTGTGGCCTTTCTGCTGGCTGCCTTTACAGCCCGCGAAAGCCATGCATAATATAATAAGGTATAAATACTTTCTCATAAGCAGTCAATCTATATGAATCAATTCTTTGTTTTCTTTGCAGCTTGTTTAAAAGATGAAACTGAGTCCGTAAACCAGCAGTACATATCTCAACACCTTTCCGATGGTGATGCTGATGACAGAAATCACGATGTTGGCTCTCGTCAGTCCCAAAACGATGGTGATGGCACTGCCCAACAGGGGCAGGAAGGCAAAGAATCCCATCCAGGCTCCTCTGTCGGCCATGAAATGCTGAGCCTTGTCAAGACTCTCTTTCTTTACATGCAGATATTTCTCTATCCATTCCAGCTTGCCCATCCGTCCTACGCCATAGTTGAACATAGAACCGAGCACATTGCCGATGCTTCCATACAGTACGAGCTGGATAGGTTCCAGTCCGGCAGCCTGTAAGCCCGACATGACCACCTCGCTGCTGAAGGGAAAGAAACTGCCGGCAAGGAAGGCTGATACCAGCATGCCCCAGTAGCCCCAGCTCATTAAGAAATCTATAATCCAACTCATAGTAATATGCTCTCTGGTACGAGTATGTTGTAAGCCATGATAAGTACCAGCATGATGAGCAGCAGGATGAAGGATATGTTGGTAAACTTACCTCTGGTGAATGTGATGAAATGGGCGATAAGCGGTGCTGTATTCACAATCAGGATGCCGCCCAGTTCCTGTATATATTGAGGCTGGAGGACGATGAAGATGATGCAGGCAACCGATATCATGATAAACGTTTCGTAGATCATGCGGGTTCGTATCTTATCGCCGTAGCTGGTGCGTATGAAGTGGATGGAACCGATGATGGTGAGCAGGATAACGAAACTCAGGTCCAGTACCTGATGGTCGGTAACCTGCGAATAATCAAAGAGTTCGCTGTAGTTGATGAATTCGCAGAAATGGTCAGCCAGCCCCTGTATGTTGTCGGTATAGAAGAAATAACCGGCTGCAAACCAATAGGGCACGATGAGACCTACTAGTGTTGCAAAGAATGTCTTTACGCTAAACGAGAGGGTAAACACCATCATCATAATCCACAGGATAGGCATGAAATAGCCTATCTGCACGAAAACCATCGATGCCAGACCGATGCAGGCAAAGGCGTAGAAAGTCCAGCCTGTTGAGCGTTTATCCTGATAGCAATTCCAGATAATGAGATAAAAGGCGATGAAACACATCGTCACAATACTGCTTTTTAAAGAGAGGTGGGGGAGTCCTGTCATCGTCAGTAATGCCAGAAAACTGCAAGATACCATTCGGCTGTAGGTACGCATGAGGGCATTACGGTTGTTCAGTTCCACCATCAGCAGGGTAGACATGGCTGTAAAAGCAAATTCTACCCAGATATTGGATACCAATAAACCTACTGCAACCCAAACCAGTGTGGCAAGGGTTGCAGTAATAGGTAAAGAGTAGCGGCTAGCCGCTACTTTATTTTGAAAAGTTTTCTTTCTTAACATCTAATTCAACATTAAAAAACTAAAGGTCCTGTCCGATATCAGAACGGAAGTACTTGTCGGTGAACTGGATCTTCTGTGCCTCAGCAAAGCTCTTCTTCAAGGCTTCTTCCTTGTCCTTGCCGTAGCTGCTTACGCAGATGACACGACCACCGTTGGTTACTACCTGACCATCCTTCATGGCTGTACCGGAGTGGAATACTACTGAACCTTCTACATCGTCGATGCCCTGGATAGGATAACCCTTCTTGTAAGCCTCAGGATAACCGCCGCTTACGAGCATCACGCAGACTGCAGCACGCTCGTCAAACTCGATGCTGCGCTTGTCCAAATCGCCTGCTGCTACACCTTCGAAGAGATCCACGATGTCGCTCTTCAGACGGAGCATCACGCTCTCAGTCTCTGGATCACCCATACGGCAGTTGTACTCGATGACCATAGGCTCGCCTTCAACGTTGATCAGACCGAAGAAGATGAATCCCTTATAGTCGATGTTCTCCTCAGCAAGTCCCTCTACAGTAGGACGGATGATGCGCTCGTCAACCTTCTGCATCCACTCCTTGGTAGCGAATGGTACAGGGGTAACGCTACCCATACCGCCGGTGTTCAGACCGGTATCGTGCTCGCCGATGCGCTTGTAATCCTTAGCCTCAGGCAGAATCTTGTAGTTCTTGCCGTCGGTCAATACGAATACAGAGCACTCAATGCCGCTGAGGAATTCCTCGATGACTACGCGTGCAGAAGCGTTGCCGAACATACCGCCGAGCATCTCCTTGAACTCTTTCTTAGCCTCTTCCAGGGTAGGGAGGATGAGAACGCCCTTACCGGCGCACAAACCGTCAGCCTTCAATACATAAGGAGCCTTCAGTGTCTCCAGGAATTTCAAGCCTTCCTCTACGTGCTCGCCGTCGAAAGTCTCATACTGGGCAGTAGGGATGTTGTGGCGCTTCATGAACTTCTTGGCGAAGTCCTTGCTGCCTTCCAATACGGCGCCAGCCTTTGATGGACCGATGACAGGGATGTTCTGGGTGCGAGGATCGTTCTTGAAGTCATCGTAAACACCCTTTACCAATGGGTCTTCCGGACCAACTACCACCATATCAACGCCATTTTCTACTGTGAAGTTCTTGAGCGCCTCAAAGTCGTCTGCCTTGATATCTACGTTCTCGCCGACATTCTGAGTACCGGCATTACCAGGAGCGATGAAGAGTTTCTCACACTTCTCGCTCTGAGCGATTTTCCATGCTAAGGCGTGCTCGCGGCCACCGCCTCCTAACAATAAAATTTTCATTTGCTGTAAGTTATTGTTTGTTATTTGATGTAGAAGTAAACTCCCCTTTTTCGGGGGATGTTTACTCCTAGATATTTACTTGAGATAATCGAAGAAATAATTGCTGATGCGCTCATGCAGATGAGTGCTCTGATGACCTCTCATGTTGTGAGGCTCGCCAGGATAGACGAAGAAGTCTGGCTGGGTGCCTGCTGCGATGCAAGCCTTGAGGAAGGTGAGGCAGTGCTGTGGCACTACGGTCACATCGTTCAAGCCCTGGATAATCTGCAGCTTGCCCTTCAGGTTCTTTGCCTGATAGAGCAGAGAGGTCTTCCTGTAACCCTCTGGGTTGGTCTGTGGGGTGTCCATATAGCGCTCGCCATACATCACCTCGTACCAGTGCCAGTCGATAACCGGACCGCCTGCTACGCCTACCTTGAACACATCAGGGTGGTTGGTCATCAGCGAGATGGTCATGAATCCGCCGAAGCTCCAGCCGTGAACGCCAATCTTGTCAGCATCTACGTAAGGAAGCGTCTTCAGATATTCTACGCCCTTCATCTGGTCTTGCATCTCAATCTGTCCGAGCTGGCGGAAGGTAGCCTGCTCGAAAGCCTTGCCACGGTTCTCGCTTCCACGGTTGTCGAGGATGAAGAGCAGATAGCCCTTTTCTGCCATGTAGGTTTCCCAACCACGGCTAGAGTAGTTCCAGCGGGCATCTACGTTGTGGGCATGAGGTCCACCATATACATATATAATGGTAGGATACTTCTTGTTTGGATCGAAGTTTACCGGCTTCACCATTCTCCAGTAGAGGTCAGTTTCGCCATCGGCAGCCTTGATGGAACCGCAGCTGTACTCAGGCACATTGTAGCCCTTCCAAGGGTTCTCGGCAGTGAAGTAAGCGGTGCGCTTGCCGTTCTCGGTGTTCACAAGAGCTATCTTGCGAGGCACGGTAGGAGTAGAGTAGTTGTCGAAGACATACTGTCCGTTCTCGCTCAAAGTGGCGCTGTGCCATCCCTTGCCGCAATCATCTACCAGCGTACGCTTGCCGTTTTTTGTGTCTACGGCAAAGATGTTTCTCTGGATAGGCGATTTCTCGTTGGATGCGATGATGATACTCTTGCGCTTGGTGTTGAAGCCGAGTACTTCCATCACTTCCCATTTGCCGGAAGTCAACTGCTTGATTTCGAGCGATTCTGTGTTGCTTGCCATGCGGCTTCCGTGCTTGCCCAGGGTGCAGAGATAGAGGTGGTTGTAGCCATCCTTGCGGCTCTGCATGATAAAGCTGTTGCTGTCCCAAGGTAGGAACTGGATAGGGTGGCAAGGCTCCACGTATTTCTCATCGGTCTCGCGATAGAGTTCGCCTGTCTTCTCGCCGGTTTCTGCATTGTAGGCAGTCAGACGGCAGTCGTTCTGGTCGCGGTTCAGTTCGAACATATAGATGGTCTTGCTGTCCGGACTCCATGCGATGTTGGTGAAGTAGCGGTCGGTTGGATCGCCAGCCTTCAGATAGACGGTCTTGCCGGTCATGCAGTCGAACACGCCTACGGTTACCTTGTGTGATGTCTCGCCAGTCATCGGATACTTGTCTGGTGCAGGAGTAGCAATGCAACTCTGTGTTTCAGGATGGTTGAAACCGATTTCCGGGATGTCGACCTGCGGATAGTCGGTTACCATACTCTGGTCCATGCGGTAGAAGGCGAGCAGTTCGCCGTTCGGACTCCAGAAGGTTCCCTTGCTGATGCCGAACTCATCGCGGTGAACACTCTGTCCATAAACAATTTCGCGGCTTCCGTCCTTTGAGAGCTGGAAATCGTGAGATTTCTTCTCTTTTGTCAGGGCGTTGCTGGTTACATCGAAGCTACGCACATAGAGGTTGCTGCCCTTCAGATAGGCGAAGGCGTTCTGCTGGGCGTTAGCCTCCAGGAGGTTCTCGCCGTCAGCAAAATCCATCTCGCTCAGCAGCTTATGCTTCTTGAAGTCTACGGTATAAGTCTTGCTGCCGTTGCTTACCATCACGATGCTTTTGCCTGCAAAAGGGAAGAGAGCATTGTAGAGGGCTCTTACCTTGATGTCTTTGGTAGGAGCAATCCACTGGTTGATGTCATTGATGCCGAAGAGTCTGGTCTCCTTGCCTGTCGTCTTGTTGACGAGATAGCAGGCATCCACATCCTGGCGAACGAGTTCATTGCCCCACCAGGTGCACCAGCGGTTCTTAGCTACCATGTTACGATAGTTGTTGCCGCCGAAGTTCAGGTCTTCCAAAGTAAAGGTTTTCTCGCCTTTCTGAGCAGGAACCACGCCCTGAGCCTGTAAGTCGGTTGCATTCATAGCCATCATAATCATAGCAGCAAAAGATAATTTATAAATTGAATTCTTCAGATTCATTATATTCTTTACTTTATCGGGTTTAACACCCATGCGTCGTGAAACACGACGTATGGGTCGATATGTCTTTAATCCTCGTCGTCGAAGTCAACGCTGAAGTTCTTCTTGCCTCCGCGCTTGCTTCCGAAATCACGGCTACCACGTTTGTCGCCCTTGAAGCCACCACGCTTGTCGCCTTTCTCGAAACGCTTTCCGTCGCGCTTGCCACCGAAGTCGCGGCCACCCTTGCGGTCGCCCTTGAAGCTACGGCTTCCACGCTTGTCATCGTCGTCATCATTGCGTCGACCGCCACCGATACGTGAACGGCCGCCCTTATGGAACTCAGCACGCTTCTTCTCGAAGTCTTCCAGACGGTGAGTATGGAACTTGAAAGAACGGATATCGTCCTCCTCGTTTTCAGTCTCCTCGCTTACACGCTTCTTGAATTCACGCTCCTTCTTGAAACGGTGCTTCTGAGCCATCTCGCTCTTCTCGCGCTCAGTCTTCACAATACCGCCTTCAGAACGGAAGTCCTTCATCTTGCCGTCGAACATCACGTACTTGCGGAATTCGCATTCCAAGCTTCCGTTGAATACAGGAATCTTGATAGATGGTTTCAGACCAATCTGCTCGAAGCACTCCTCGCGGTAGCTCAATACCCAAGCCTCGTTGCCGGCAAAAGCCTTCTTGAAACGCTCACCTATCATCTTGTAGGTGTTCAGGAGGTTAGGGGTAGAGATGCGCTCACCGTATGGAGGGTTCATCACGATGATGCTCTTCTCTGCTGGCTGGGTGAAGTCCTTGAAATCAGCCTGTGAGATGGTGATGTCCTTGCTGAGACCGGCAGCACGAACATTGAGATTAGCTGTGTTTACAGCCTTCATGTCAACATCGTAACCATAGATATGGTGCTCGAACTCGCGCTCCTGAGAGTCGTCGTTATAAATCGTATCGAAGAGATCCTGGTCGAAATCGTTCCACTTCTCGAAGGCAAACTCCTTGCGGAATACACCTGGAGAGATGTTTCGGGCGATGAGGGCAGCTTCGATGGCGATGGTACCTGAACCACACATCGGGTCGATGAAATCGCATTCGCCCTTCCATCCGGTCATCAGAATCATACCTGCAGCGAGAACCTCGTTCAGAGGAGCCTCTACCTGCTCCTGGCGGTAGCCACGGCGGTGCAGACTCTCACCACTCGAATCGAGACTCAAGGTGGCATTGTCTTCTGCAATGTGGATGTTGAGGCGGATATCCGGGTTAGATACGCTGATATTTGGACGTGTACCCTGCTTCTCGCGGAACCAGTCAACAATCGCATCCTTTACCTTGTAGGTTACGAAGCGTGAGTTGCGGAACTCCTCTGAGTAGACTACTGAGTCAACAGAGAAAGTCTTCTTCACGTCTAAGATGTCATCCCACTTGATCTTCTGAATCTGATCATACACCTCTTCAGCGCTTCTAGCCTTGAAGTGCTTGATAGGCTTTAAGATACGGATGGCTGTGTGCAACTGGAAGTTAGCACGATACATCATTTCCTTGTCGCCTGTGAAAGACACCATGCGACGACCGATCTGTACATTATTGGCACCCAACTGGGTGAGCTCTTCAGCCAAGACAGGCTCGAGGCCCATGAAGGTCTTGGCAATGAGTTCAAATTCCTGTTCCATTATTGAATTCTATATCTAATAAACTTTGTTTTTCTTTTTTATATTTCTTTGTTTTCGGTTTCATATCCTTGGTAACCCATACGTTGGCTCCCACTACGCAGCCTTCTCCGATGGTGATGCGACCGAGGATGGTGGCATTGGCGTAGACGATGACATCATTTTCGAGGATAGGGTGGCGAGGGATTCCCTTGATAGGGTTGCCGTCCTTATCGAGTGGGAAACTCTTGGCTCCGAGGGTTACACCCTGGTAGAGTTTCACATTGTCGCCGATGATGCAGGTAGCTCCAATCACCACACCCGTACCGTGGTCGATGGTGAAGTGCTTGCCGATGGTAGCCTCCGGGTTAATATCAATACCGGTTTCCGAATGCGCCAGTTCGGTCATCATTCTTGGAATGAGCGGCACTCCCAGTTCGTGCAGCACGTGAGCGATGCGGTAGTTGGTAATCGCCTTGATGACCGGGTAGCAGGAGATGATTTCTCCGTGGCTCATGGCAGCCGGGTCGCCCTCGTAGGCAGCCTCTACATCAGTAGCCAGAATCTTGCGCAGTCTCGGGAATTCCATGATTGCCTTGGCTGCAATCACGCCTGCCTTGGCACGCTGGTGCTGCAGTTCAGCCTGGGTTTCCGTTTCACAGTCGTTGGCGAAGCAGAGACCGGCGAGAATCTGCTCTGACAGCATCTCATAGAGTTTCTCTACTCTTACTCCAATATGATATTTGATGGTTGAGATATTTACCGAAGAATTGCCGAAATATCCCGGAAAGAGGATAGAACGGGACAAACTGATGATTTCTTCGAGCGCCTTGCCCGAAGGAAGTGGATTCCCGTCTCGATGCTGATGGAAGAGCCCCTTCAAAGATTCGGTGCTCGAAAGCTCCTCGATGGTCTCTGTCAGCTGATGAGTTAATGTATCTTTACTCATTTTCTTAATGTCTCAATAAAATTTGAGTGCAAAGATACGATTATTTTCTTGAATGACAAAGAAATAGCTACGGTTTTTTGTATTTTTTAGAGTGATTTTTTGAGGGATGAAAGACGGAAAGACCCATGTACGGTGTTTTACCGTACATGGGCCTGGCTTGTCTTATTTTGCGATGCTGTCCAGGAAGAGGAGCAGTCGGTTGGTGACGTTTACCTCTGAAACACCGGAATCGAAGTCGAGCGATACGAGGTTGAGTGAAGGGAAACGGTCGTGGAGACGTTTCTCGATACCCTTGGAAATCACGTGGTTAGCGATGCAGCCGAAAGGTTGGAGCGAGATGATGTTGTTCACGCCATCACGGATGTAACCTACGATGTCGGCAGGCAGAAGCCAGCCTTCGCCAAACTGGGCTGCGAGTGAAACCAGTCCCTGTACGTCCTTCGCATCATCATAGATATTGGTGAACGGACGGAAGTAGCGGAACTTGCCGGCTGCCTTGTTTACCTGGCGCAATCTTCTGCCTATCAGCGCCTGATAAGCGCCCTTGATGATGAAATCGGGCACTTTGGTGCAACTCAGCCGCATGTGTTTCTGTATCTCCACGTTCACAAATTCCTGCAGGAAGAAAGGAGCAAGCAGAGGCGGAACCACCTCTATGCCGCGCGAGATGATGTTCTGCTCCAGGAACTGGTGGGCGAAAGGATTGAACTTCAGGAAGATTTCGCCTACGATTCCTACCTTCGGCAGTTCTCTGTCGAGGGTCATCTGGTTGAATTCTTCGGCTGCCTGTTCCAGGAGTCGGATGAGTTCTTTGGCTGAATTCTGGGCGATAGGTCCGTCTATCAGCTGCATGTATTTATCGCGCAACTCTCTGGCAATGCCCGGTTTACGCTCTCTTACGATGCAGGCATTGTACATCTCGTTGATTGCATCGCCATAGAAAATGGCGGTAACGATAATCTGACTGTATTTCAGCCAAGGCACATTGAAACCGTCCTGCTCGTTATAGTCTTGCTTGTCGTCTGTTGAGCCTGATGCTTCGCCTGTTGAGGCTGTTACACCGAGTGTGAGCAGCGGAATGTCCTGGAATCCATTGGAAATCATCGCACGCTTGATGAGACCAGCGTAGTTGGTTGCGCGACACTGGCCGCCCGTTTGACTCATCACTACTGCTGTATTGTTCAGGTCGTATCTGCCTGATTTCAAGGCTTTGATGATGTCGCCGACGATGAGTGTAGCCGGATAGCAGACTTCGTTGTTGGCAAACTTCAAGCCGAGTTCGGCGCTTACCTCATTGCTCATCGGAAGAACCTCAACATCATAGCCTATCAGTTTCAGGATAGGCGGAATGATAGGGGTGAGGTATTCGGTCATGAAAGGAGCGAGAATCTTGCGATGAATATCCTGCTTGGTGAATACCTTGGTCTGTTGTAAATGTTGAGTGTTGAGTGTTGAATTGGCTTTCCCTTCGGCCGCCGAACATTGTTTCTTCACTCTTCGTTCTTCACTCTTCACTTCCTTTACTCCCTTCAGGCTTTCTATGAGCGAGCGGACACGGAGTTTCAGTGAGCCGATATTGCTCACATCATCTATCTTCAACAGCGTGAAAGGCTTGTTGTGGCGCTTCATGATGTCGCGAATCTCGTCCTGGATAAAACTGTCAGGACCGCAGCCGAAGCTGGTCATCTGGACGAAATGAACCTCATCGCCCTGTTCTGCAGCCCATTGCGCTGCCTTCAGAATGCGGTTCATATACGCCCATTGCTTCACGAGATAAGTCTCTGGCTGACAGTTGTATGCTTCGTTGTTGTCCTGGCTGGCTAATGCTGCCTCATTTCTTTCTGCCGCCAGATTCTCCAAATTGAAGTCTTTGAAATCTGCAAAGAGATTACCCCGGGCGATGTCTTCGCTGATGACGTTGACTCCCAGATTGGCTATCATCTCGCTCAGCTTGTGCTGAATCAGCGGGTCTGTATGATAAGGACGGCCCGCCAGCAGAATCGTAAGTCCCTTGTTTGACTTCAGAATCTCCCAGCCCTGTTTCTTAATCTCAGCTGCATATACTGCCTGAGCATAGAGGGCCTCTCTCAGCGCTTTACGGGCAGTCTTCTTGCTTACTCCCAGTTGCTTGAGATAATCGGTAATCTGCTTTTCCAGCGCCTTAGGCTGGGCAAAGTTGATGACGGGCGTATCGATCGGTTTCTTCAGATTGATGACCGACTTGATGACATCGCTGTAGCCCGAAACGACCGGACAGTTGAAACTGTTCAGCGTATTCTTCGGGTCGTCATTATGTTCATAAACCACGTATGGCATGAGGATGCGGTCTACTTTCGGGTTCTCGTTGAGTTCCTTCAGATGACTGTGAGCCAGTTTAGCCGGGAAGCAGATATTGTCGCTCATCACCGTATTCAAGGCTCCTTCATACTGGCTGAAAGTGGAATCGGAAGAGAGAATCACGCCCAATCCTGCTGCCCGGAGCAGCGCATTCCAGAACGGATATTCCTCGTACATGTTGAGGATGCGAGGAATGCCTACTTTGACGTTGTGTTTTGCAACTTCAAGTGGGTTAACTTCTTCTCTATCAAATAGTAAACTATATTTGTATTCGTAGATGTTTTTGCCTTTTATCCCGTTTGCTCCCTTGTTGTTAAACACACGCTCACACTTGTTTCCGGAGTAGAATCGGTTGCCGCCGGCAAAGGTGTAGCGGGAAACATAACAATGGTTTTCGCAGCCTTTGCATTGCAGTTGTTTGGTTTCATAATGAGCCAGATTCTGGAGATCATCGATGGATCTTGATGAGGCAGGGTGCTCGTCTTCTGCAGATGTGCGATGCTTGTAATCTGCCGCCGCATGAAGGGCACAACCGTAGGCGCCCATCAGTTCCGGCATGTTGCTTCGTGCCACTTCGGTATGGGTGAGCAACTCAAATGCTCTTACCACCGCATCGTTTCTCATCGTACCTCCCTGCACAACGATTTTGCCTCCAAGGTTCTCATTACCATGGAGTTTCAATACCTTATAAAGACAGTTCTTGATGACCGAATAAGAGATTCCGGCAGAAATATCAGCTACAGATGCGCCCTCTCTGAGCACCTGCTTCACCTTCGAGTTCATGAAGACGGTGCAGCGGGTTCCCAGGTCGCAGGGAGCCTTCGACTGGCAGGCGAGTTGGGCAAAATCGCCTACAGAATAACCCATGTTGTTGGCAAAGGTCTGGATGAATGTTCCGCAGCCCGAACTGCACGCCTCGTTGAGTTCCATGCGCACCACAGCCCCTTTCTCCACGAAGATAGCCTTCATGTCCTGTCCGCCGATGTCCAGGATAAAACTCACGTCGGGCATGAGCGATGCAGCCGCTCTTTCGTGCGCCATTGTTTCGATAATGCCGCTGTCGAGCCCGAAAGCCGCCTTGATAAGTTCTTCGCCGTAGCCTGTAGAGCAGGAGCCTACGATTTCCAGTTCAGCGCCTCGCAATGCAGCTTCCTGCTTCAGGGCGTTCAGTCCATCCGCTACAGCCTTGATCGGATTTCCCAGATTCAGGCGGTAATTTGTAAAGACAATATCTCCCGTAGGCGTCTCCGCATTCACCCTTACCGCAACAATCTTCGTCGTAGTAGAGCCCGAGTCAATACCAATCACAACCTGCTGTTTTCCTTTATTCAGCGGTTGGGTTTCGGTAGCGAATTTCGCCTTTGATTTGAGCCATTCCTGGTGCTCTTTCTCGTTTTTGAACAGAGGCAGCAGACTGCTGGTCCATTCCGTTTGTATTTCTTTTTTCATCCGGCTTCTGAGAACAGATACTGAGGCTGCAGAATCTGCCGATTTAGCCCGGTAAGCACAGCCCAGAGCCGGAATGAGATTGCTGTTTTCTGATACGATGAAATCGTTTGGTGAGAGATGGAGATAATCGCAGAAAGCCTTGCGGAGAGCCGGAAGAAAGGTCAGCGGACCGCCGCAGAGCAGGATAGGAGCCTCGAAGCTGATGCCGTGAGAAAGCGTTACCACCGTCTGTACGGCGATGGAATGGAAGATGCTGGCTGCAATATCTGCTTCGGGCAGATTGCGTGCCATCAGGTTCTGGATGTCGGTCTTGGCGAACACGCCGCAGCGGGCAGCCATCGGATAAACGTGCTCTGCCTTCATCGCCAACTCGCTCATCTTCTGGTTCTCTACGCCCATCAGTACACTCATCTGGTCGATGAAAGCGCCCGTTCCGCCGGCACAGTTGCCGTTCATGCGCAGTTCCATATTTCCGTTTTTCTTGAAGAAGATAACCTTCGCATCCTCGCCACCAATATCGATGAGCGCCTTCGCCTCAGGATGGGCAGTACGGGCATAGACTGATGCAGCCACCACCTCCTGTACAAACTCCGCCTGGAGCTGTTCGGCAGTAGCCATTCCTACGCTTCCCGTTACGCAGATTCTTGCCTCTGCATCGCCCGTGAGAGCTAAAATCTCATCGAAATATTGCGACACAAGTTCGTTGACACGAGCGTTGTGGCGTTCGTATTTTGAGTAAATTACCCGGTTATCGCTGTCGATAACGGCTATTTTGGCTGTCGTAGAGCCAACGTCCAATCCTATGTAATATGTCTTCTCCATTTCTCTTATCTCAAGTATTTTCTCTTATCTTCTAGTATCTTCTTATCTTCTAGTGGCTTTTCCCAAGTTCCATCTTCTCTCTTCTCATATCCCTGAAAGCGCTCCAGGCTATCGGAACCGCAACGGCAAACGAACAGCAATCTGCCCACATCTGACACATCTCCACGCCCAGCAGTCCGAAGAAATAGGGGAGGATGAAGATGAGCGGAATGAAGAAAAGTCCGCTTCGTGCTGCCGCTACGATGTTGGCTCTCACCGGTTTACGGATGGTCTGCATCAGCATGTTGGTGAGCACGATACTGGCTACGAGCGGAAAACTGAGCACCTGCCATCGCAAAGCTGCCGAACCTACGGCTACAACCGCTGCATCATCACGGAAGATGCTGATGATGGAAGTTGAGAAGATGAAGCCGAGAAGGGTACAGACGCTGAGGAAAACCGTGCCACATCTGATGCAGAAAAAGAAGGCTTCCTTTACGCGCCCATAGAGTTTGGCGCCGTAGCAGAATCCGCAGAGCGGCTGGAATCCCTGTCCCAGACCGATGACCATCGCATAGGTGAAGAAGGAGATGCGGGTAACGATGCTCATGCCCGCAATGGCTGCATCGCCAAACGCACCTGCTGCCACATTGAGCATCAGCGTAGCGATACTTCCCAGTCCCTGTCTTGACAGCGAAGGAGTTCCGCCGAAGATAATCTCCTTAGCAAAGGCGCGGGTAGGGGTGAAATTGCTGAGACGGATGCGGATGTTCTCGCCTTTATGCGTCATCCAGAAGAGCATGGCGCAGCCGAAACACTGGCTGATGAGGGTGGCTACGGCGGCTCCGGTAATGCCCAGCTGGAAGTAGAGAATGAGCAGAGGAGCCAGAATCAGATTGAGCAGCACACCCGACATGATGCCCTTCATCGCATACATTGTATTGCCCTGAAATCGCATCAGATTATTCAGCGTAAGCGAGGTAGTCATAAAGGGAGCACCCAGCAGGATAATGCCCAGATAACGCTCTGTATAAGGAAGAATGGTGGGCGTAGAACCCATCAGAAGGCAGAGCGGAGTGAGGAACACATGACCCAGAATGGCGATGAGGAGACCGGTAAGAAAACTCAGCACAAAGCCCGTTGTTGCCATCTTCTGTGCCTCTTCCGTATGCTTGGCACCCAACTGTCGCGAAACATAATTGCCCGCTCCGTGACCGAAGAAGAAACCTATCGCCTGGATAACAGCCATTGCTGCAAAGGAAACGCCTACCGCTGCCACACTCTGCGTGTTGATGCTGCCCACGAAATAGGTGTCGGCGAGGTTGTACATGCTCGTCGACAGCATACTGATAATCGTTGGTATGGCCATCGTGAAAATCACATGATGCACAGGGGCATGTGTGAGGAACGTATAGTTGTCTCTTTTCTCTTTCTTCATAATTTTCTGATGCTCTTTTGGGGCATTTCAATCTGCAAAGGTACATAAATATCCACAAAGTTGGACAATTATGAACCAACTTTTATAAATTTATAAGAAAAGAGTTGTATTATTCATAAATTTATTGTATTTTTGCACCGTAATTGAATATATATACATAAAACAATATACTAATGAATGATGAGATAAGAATCATACCGATAACGACTAAAAAAGGGCTGAAAACCTTCATTCAGTTTCATTATGATCTCTACAGAGACCATAAGTTTGCCATTCCTTTTTTGCGTTTTGACGAGATGAATACGCTGGACCCAAAGAAGAATCCTGCCTTTGAATTCTGTGAAGCTCAATACTTCCTGGCGGTTGACAGCGAGGCTCGTATCGTAGGTAGAATTGCTGCCATTATCAACCATCGTGCCAACGAAGAGTGGAACAAGAAGCAGGTTCGCTTCGGCTGGTTCGATTTCGTGGATAATGTAGCGGTTTCCTGTGCCTTGTTGCGCGCGGTAGAAAACTGGGGCAAGAGCAGGGGAATGAACGAATGCGTAGGTCCGCTCGGATTTACGGATATGGACCGTGAGGGCTTGCTCATCGAGGGCTTCGACCGGAAGTCTACGATGTATATCAATTACAATTATCCTTATTATAAGACGCATCTGGAGAGTTATTCGCTCTATGAGAAGGATAACGACTGGCTGGAGTACCGCATCAGGATTCCGGAAGTGACGCCGGCTAAGTTTGCCAAGACTGCCCAGATGATAGAGAGCCGATATAATCTGCAGGTTCATAAGTTTACCCGCCGGGAACTGACCTCGGGAGGAATGGGCAGGAAAGTGTTCGAAATAGTGAACGAAACTTATAAGAATCTCTATGATTTCCAGCAGCTTACGGAGAAGCAGATAGATGAATATGTAAATACTTATATCAAGAAGGCTGACTTGAACCTGGTAACGGGTGTGGTAGATGGCAACGCTGGCAACAAGCTGGTAGCCTTTGGTGTTTCCTTCCCTTCGTTTACCGATGCGCTGCGCGAGATAGGCGATGGCAAGCTTTTCCCTACGGGTTGGCTGAAGGTGCTGAAGGTTCTGAAGTGGCACAAGACGGATACGGTAGATTTGCTTTTGATTGGTGTTCTTCCGGAATATCGCAAGAAGGGAGCCAACGCGCTTATTTTTGCCGATCTGATAGAGCAGTATCACCGTTATGGCTTTAAATGGGCTGAGGCAATGCCGCAGATGGAGACCAATACCGGTGTTCAGAGCCAGTGGCAGTATCTGGAGAGCGAACAGCATCGCCGTCATCGCTGCTATAAGAAGAAGATTTAAAAGTCTCTGTTTTGAGCCGTTTAGGCGCAAAAAAGATAGAAAATGGGCTAAAAAGTTAATAATCCTAACTCATAGTTTTGTGGTTCTCAACTCATAGCTTTCCGGTTCTCAACTCATAGCTTTTCGGTTGAGAAAATTAAGAATGCATCGCGATATGATGAAAAATGGCTGTAAAATGGCTGTTTTTTCCATCGCGATGCATTATTTTTTGCGTCGCGACGCACCAATTCTTCCGTCGCGACGCATTAATTGCCCCCTCGTGAGGCATCATTGAAGCCTCCCGCTGGTCATCATTTAAGCCTCTTATCTGTCTTAATATAAGACGCTTTCCAAGAAAAAAATGCGCTCTGGAAAGAGAAAATTAAGATGGGGGTTAACAGGTTAACAGTTAACACCCCCAAAATGCCTACTTCTATCCACACACTTATATAAAAATAAGTATATATATATTATTATATAATAAGGTACG
>ENA-UAIR01000056-UAIR01000056.1-human-gut-metagenome-genome-assembly--contig:-NODE-56-length-28441-cov-7.730607_pt1 | contig 28441 bp, 18 predicted proteins | sample MGYA00244421_ERZ654393 | MGnify/ENA primary metagenome ERZ654393 (study PRJEB26926, sample SAMN06165162) | human gut metagenome | biome: ENVO:00009003; feature: ENVO:2100002; material: ENVO:00002003... | reverse complement strand
CGAGATGTCTTAGGGTCTCGTGGGCTCGGAGATGTGTATAAGAGACAGATACAAACGTTCTTTATAGTAGGAACCTGTTTTTGCGCTGCAAAGTTACTACAAAAAAGTGAAATGCGGAAAGATATAGTGATAGAATTGAGTTACAAGGGTTTTGGTTGAAGTGGCGATAATCCGTGAAGCCATTACAATCCCTGCCGAAGCCAAATCCTGACGCCGCTACGTTACTTGTTCGTAACCATGCCCGAAAATGCGACAAACGGGTACGAATAGCGAAACAAGGCTCTAAGGAATAGTGAGTTATCCATAACTCATGCGAAAAATCAGGTTACGGAAAAAGATTGCGCCGTTCCTCCCCGTTTTGCGTACCAACACCGGACTCTTCACCAACTAATTTTGAAACCCAAAAATTAAGGACAATGAAGAGTACATTTTCAGTAATCTACTACCTCAAGCGTCAGGTAGTGAAAAAGGACGGGACAGTTCCCGTCATGGGACGCATCACGGTGGACGGCAGCCAGACGCAGTTCAGCTGCAAACTGACTGTCGACCCGAAGCTGTGGGACACCAAAGGGGGACGTGTCACGGGCAGAAGCACGGCGGCACTCGAAACGAACCGTATGCTTGACAAGATGCGGGTACGCATCAACAGGCATTATCAGGAAATCATGGAGCGTGACAACTTCGTCACGGCGGAGAAGGTGAAGAACGCCTTTCTCGGACTGGAACACCGCTACCACACGCTGATGCAGGTGTTCCGCCAGCACAACGAGGACTACGAGAAGCAGGTGGAGGCAGGCATGAAAGCCAAAGGCACGCTGCTGAAGTACCGCACCGTTTACAAGCACATGCAAGAGTTCCTCGACATCCGCTACCATGTGAAGGACATCGCCCTAAAAGAGCTTACCCCGGCTTTCATCTCCGACTTCGAGATGTTCCTGCGCACGGACAAGCACTGCTGCACCAATACCGTGTGGCTGTACGTCTGCCCGTTACGGACGATGGTATTCATCGCCATCAACAACGAGTGGCTGACGCGCGACCCGTTCCGCGAGTATGAAATCAAGAAGGAGGAAACAACACGCAGTTTCCTGACCAAAGATGAGATCCGCCTGCTGATGGAGGGGAAACTGAAAAACGCCAAACAGGAATTGTACCGCGACCTCTACCTGTTCTGCGCCTTCACGGGGCTGTCGTTCGCGGATATGCGCAACCTTACGGAAGAGAATATCCGCACCTACTTCGACGAACACGAGTGGATAAACATCAACCGCCAGAAAACGGGTGTGGTGTCCAATATCCGCCTGCTTGACATCGCCAACCGCATAATCGGCAAATACCGGGGACTGTGCGGGGACGGCAGGATATTTCCCGTTCCGCATTATAACACGTGCCTTGCCGGTATCCGTGCCGTCGCCAAGCGTTGCGGCATCACCAAGCATATCACGTGGCATCAGAGCCGCCACACGGCAGCCACGACGGTATTCCTCTCCAACGGCGTACCCATCGAAACGGTCAGCTCCATGCTCGGACACAAGAGCATAAAGACGACGCAGATTTACGCGAAGATAACCAAAGAAAAGCTCAATCAGGACATGGAGAACCTTGCGGCAAGGTTGAACGGCATCGAGGAATTTGCAGGTTGTACCATCTAAAAAAGAGAAGCCATGAAGCGAGACATAATCATCATAGAAGACAAGGCGGTCAGCGTAACCGGTAATGACGTGTGGATGACCGCCACCGAAATAGCCGGACTGTTCCATACGACCGTCCCGGCAGTGAACGCCGCCATCAAAGCCGTCCGCAAGTCGGACGTGCTGAACGACTACGAGGTGTGCCGCTACATGCAGCTTGAAAACGGGCTGTACGCGGATGTGTACGCACTTGAAATCATCATCCCGGTCGCTTTCCGACTGAACACCTACAACACCCACCTGTTCCGCACATGGCTGGTGAGAAAGGTACTCGCCAAAGAGAAACAGCAGGCATACGTTATGTTTATACCGAGCGGAAATGTTGGCTATTGTTGAAGATAAAGCCCCATTCTAAAAGTAAAAGCTACCTTAGAGGTAGCTTTTTTTGCGGCAGGGCGGGATTCGAACCCTTGGAGCCTTCATCGCAATATATGGTTACACTTGCTATCCTCATATGAACTTTCCTGTTTCGGCCTGCCGCTACAGCCCCTACCGCCTTCATTATAGTTTTTGTCATACTTAAAGCCCCCCTTTCCCAACGTATTAAAGAATGAAACTGCTCCCAGAACGAGCTGGAAGTACGATGGCATTGGAAACCCAAGCGCACATGAGATTGAGCAAGTGATTACGACTAAGCGTAAACAGATTGCAAAAGTAATCTTTTTATTTCTAACTACAAAATCAACATCATAACGGCTTGCGGTAGTTCGCTTCCAGTACCCCGCGCAGCCCCGTTTCCGGGTAAAGCACCTTCCCTCCCAAAAGTATGAAGGGCAACACGCGGTTGTTGCGGTATTCTTGCAAGGTGCGTCGGCTCACACGGAGCAGTTCCGACACCTCGCCGTCCGTCAGGTAACGTTCCCCGTCCAGCGGAGGACGGTAGCTTTCCAGAAATGCGGACAGCCATTTCGAGCCTTTGCGCATATCCTGCACCACAGAGGCTATCGGCTCGTCTTCCATCGTAAAAACATCGTTGTTCTCGTTCATCATAACTTCGGATTCAGTGGGTGAATAAATCAAATCATCTGCCGTGCGGATAGAGCGTGCCGACAAGCGGTATCAGCCGCTTCACCTCCTCTGGCTTGTAATAGAACCTGCGGTTTATCTGCGAGTAGCCGATAAGCCGCCTGTCACGCAGCGTCTGCAACGTGCGCGGGCTTATTCTCAACTGCCCGCAGACCTCCTCGCCCGTGAGCCATCTTTCCATGCGCCCCGTGTCGCTTTTGCGCCTCAGGGCGGCGACCTTCTCCGAGAGTGCGCCGAATGCCGCCACCATCATCTCGAAAGTCTTTTTCTCGATAGATACTATTTCCATATTCATGTCATTTAGAGTTTGCCGCAAAGGTAACGAAACGGCATACAAGACGTATCGTTTTCCGCTGAAAGGCTGCCTGTTGCGCCGTTTGACCGGGTTACGGAGCCATCTTCCGCAAAAATCTTACGTGAGTCACGTAGTGAGTTGTTAAAGCCCCTTTTGTTTATTGCCGAATTTTGTCGCAGAAACAAAAAGAAAGGACTGAACATGAAAGTGATAACAATGGAAAGTTCCGCCTACAAGGAGATGATGGCGCAGATTGCGAACATCGCAGGGTACATCCGCGAGGCAAGGGACGAGAAGAAACGGAAGCGGGAAACCGAAGACAAGCTGCTTGACACGGCACAGGCGGCGAAGATGCTCAACGTGAGCAAGCGCACCATGCAGCGTATGCGCACCGACCACCGTATCGAGTATGTGGTGGTACGCGGAAGCTGCCGCTACCGCCTTTCCGAGATACTGCGGCTATTGGAGGACAACACAGTAAGGAACGAGGAAGGGACAATAGACACCCTGTTCCACAACCACACGCTGCGCACGGGCGGCAAACCAAAAGGAAGGAGGACATAGGTCATGGAACTGCTCACACGAAACAACTTCGAGGGCTGGATGCAGAAGCTGATGGAACGGCTCGACCGTCAGGACGAACTGCTGCTGGCGATGAAGGCTGAGGGGAAACAGCCCACTATCACGGAAAGCATCCGCCTTTTCGACAATCAGGATTTGTGCATGTTGCTCCAGATAAGCAAACGCACCCTCCAACGCTACCGCAGCGTAGGCGCATTGCCCTACAAGACGCTGGGCAAGAAGACCTATTACAGCGAGGAGGACGTGCTGACATTCCTTTCCAACCATATCAAGGACTTCAAAAAGGAAGATATAGCCTTCTACAAGGCTCGTATCCATAATTTCTTTCATAAATAACCCATTAAAACATTTTTCAGATGGCAAAGAAAAAAGACGAAAAGGACGTGCTGGTAGTCCGTGACGAGAAGACAGGCGAGATCAGCGTGGTAGCCGGGCTGAACGCGGACGGCACACCCAAGCGCACCCCCGCAAAAGCGGAGAACGCGCAGAGTTTCCTGCAATTCGACCGACATGGCGACGTGCTGGACAACTTCTTCAAGAACTTCTTCCGGCAGTGCAAGGAACCCAGCCGCTTCGGTTTCTACCGCATCGCGGCAGACCAAGTGGATTCCATGCTTGGCGTGATGAAAGACCTGCTTCAGCATCCGTACCAGAACAAACAAATCCTTGCACCGCACAAAATCGACACCTTCCCTTATCAACAGCAGGTGCAGGAAGAGATGGCGGCACAAAAGACAGAGAAACAAGAACCTCAAAAACAGGAAAACATGGAACAACAGAAAGAACAGCAGGAAAGCCCGCAACAGACGCAGGGCAGACAGGGCTACCAACCCATCAACGAGAGCAAAATCAACTGGCAGGAGCTGGAGGACAGATGGGGCGTGAAGCGTGACGACCTTGAAAAGTCCGGAGACCTTACGAAGATGCTCCACTACGGCAAGTCCGACTTGGTAAAGGTCAAGCCCACCTTCGGCGGCGAATCATTCGAGCTGGACGCCCGCCTCTCCTTCAAGAAGGACGGTGAGGGAAACATCAGCCTCGTGCCGCACTTCATCCGCAAGGAGCAGAAGCTGGATGAGTACAAGGAACACAAATTCTCCGACAATGACCGGAAGAACCTCCGCGAAACGGGCAATCTCGGTAGGGTCGTGGACATTGTGGACAGGGAAACGGGCGAGATCATCCCCTCCTACATCAGCATCGACCGCAAGACGAATGAAATCACGGACATTCCGGCAAGCAGGGTGCGCATCCCGGAGCGCATCGGCAAGACGGAAATCACCACGCAGGAGCGGGACATGCTCCGCGCCGGACTGCCCGTACGCGACAAGCTCATCGAGCGCAACGACGGCAGAAAGTTCGTCACCACCCTGCAAGTGAACGTGGAGCAGCGCGGCGTGGAGTTCGTGCCGGGAACCGGCAAGTCGCCCCGTACCGCACAGACACAGGAAACCAAAGGCGACACATCGAAAAGTCAGGCGCAGGGCGGGGAAAATGCCGCACAGACCAAGAAGGAGCAACGCCGCAACACGTGGATGAACGAGGACGGCAGCATCCGCCCCATCAGCAAATGGAGCGGCGTGAACTTCACCGACAAGCAGAAAGCCGACTACGTGGCGGGTAAAGCCGTGAAACTGGAGAACGTGACCGACAAGCAGGGCTTCCATGCCACGATGTATATCAAGTTCAACCCGGAGAAGGGCCGCCCGTACCGCTACGAAACGAACCCCGACAACGCCCAGCAGGTCGCCCCGTCCAACGAGAGCCGCACACAGGTGGCGGTGAACAACGAGGGCAAAACCAACGAGGCGACAAAGAACCTGAAAGAGCCTTTGCAGAAAGGTCAGACCGCCCCAAAGGACGACCGCCAGCAACAGCAGCAGGAGAAGCCGAAAAAGAAGAACAACAAAGGCATGAAAATGTAATCCCGTGTCCGCCACTGAATCCAAAATAAAATCCAAAGTATCAACAAAAAAGAAGAAGACATGAAGACAATCATTGCAGAAAAGCCCTCCGTGGCACGTGAAATCGCCCGCATCGTGGGCGCGACAAAGAGAGAGGAAGGATATTTCGAGGGAGGCGGCTATGCCGTGACATGGGCATTCGGACACCTCGTTCAGCTTGCCATGCCCGACGGCTACGGCGTGCGCGGATTTGTCCGTGACAACCTCCCGATTATTCCCGACACATTCACGCTCGTCCCCCGTCAGGTCAGGACGGAGAAAGGTTACAAGCCCGACAGCGGCGTGGTGTCGCAGATAAAAGTCATCAAAAGACTGTTCGACACAAGCGAACATATCATCGTGGCGACCGATGCCGGACGCGAGGGAGAGCTTATCTTCCGCTACCTCTACCACTATACGGGTTGCACCACTCCTTTCGTGCGCCTGTGGATCAGCTCTCTCACCGACAAAGCTATCCGCGAGGGACTGCGGAAACTCGAAGACGGCAGCAAATACGACAACCTCTACCTCGCCGCCAAAGCGCGGAGCGAATCCGACTGGCTCGTGGGCATCAACGGCACACAGGCGTTATCCATCGCCGCCGGACACGGCACGTATTCCGTGGGGCGGGTGCAGACACCAACGTTGGCTATGGTATGTGAACGCTACTGGGAGAACCGCCGCTTTACGTCCGAAGCATTCTGGCAGCTCCATATCGCAACGGACGGTTGCGACGGCGAAGTCGTGAAATTCTCATCCTCCGAGAAATGGAAAGAGAAAGAACCGGCGATGGAACTATATAATAAGGTAAAGGCGGCAGGTTGCGCCACTGTCACGAAAGCCGAGCGCAAGGAGAAGACGGAGGAAACTCCCTTGCTCTACGACCTGACCACGCTCCAGAAAGAAGCCAACGCCAAGCACGGCTTCACGGCGGAACAGACGCTTGAAATCGCGCAGAAGCTCTACGAGAAGAAGTTGATAACCTATCCGAGAACGGGAAGCCGCTACATCCCCGAAGACGTGTTTGCCGAAATTCCCAAACTGCTCGCTTTCATCGGCACACAGCCCGAATGGAAAGACAAGGTGCGGGCAAAAGCCGCCCCGACACGCCGCAGCGTGGACGACGGCAAGGTGACAGACCACCATGCCCTGCTCGTCACGGGTGAGAAACCGCTCTTCCTCTCCAAAGAGGACAATACCATCTATCAGATGATTGCCGGGCGCATGGTCGAGGCATTCTCTGAGAAATGCGTCAAGGATGTGACCACTGTCACGGCGGAATGTGCCGGAGTGGAGTTTACCGTAAAAGGCAGCGTCGTGAAGCAAACCGGATGGCGTGCCGTCTATGGCGAGGAAAAAGAGGAAATTACCATCCCCGGCTGGCAGGAAGGCGACACGCTGACACCGAAAGGCTCGTCCATTACCGAAGGAAAGACCAAACCCAAGCCGCTGCATACCGAAGCCACCCTGCTCTCGGCAATGGAAACGGCGGGCAAGGAAATTGAGGACGACGCACTGCGGCAGGCGATGAAGGACTGTGGCATCGGTACTCCCGCCACACGCGCCTCCATCATCGAAACGCTTTTCAAGCGCGGTTACATGGAACGCTGCAAGAAGTCGCTTGTTCCCACCGAAAAAGGACTTGCCCTCAATTCCGTCGTCAAGACGATGCGCATCGCCGATGTTGCCATGACGGGCGAATGGGAAAAGGAGCTGGCGCGTATCGAGCGCGGGGAACTGTCCGCCGACACCTTCCGCAAGGAGATAGAGGCGTACACACGTGAGATAACCTCCGAACTGCTCTCGTGCGACAAGCTCTTCGGCAGCCGTGATTCCGGCTGCGCGTGTCCCAAGTGCGGCACGGGCAGGATGCGGTTCTACGGCAAGGTGGTACGTTGCGACAACACGGAGTGCGGACTGCCCGTGTTCCGGCAGAAAGCGGGACGCACCCTGTCCGATGATGAAATAAAAGACCTGCTCACTGACGGGCACACCAAGCTGCTCAAAGGCTTCAAGAGCAAGCAGGGCAAGAACTTCGATGCCATAGTCGCCTTTGACGGGGAATATAACACGACGTTCGTGTTCCCGGAAAAGAAATGCAAGTCTTCCTATCCGAAAAAAAGGAAATAATCACTAACTTTTGATAAGTTAGGCTGCATCTCAACAATAGAAACAAACAAGTTTTTTTCGTATTGTCTTCGATTTGCACTAACTTTGCCACTTGTTCAGAGTAATGAATTGTTCTTCGATACCGGATTACACTCATACTTTGGATTTAGTGGTGGCACTCGGAGGGATACCGAGTGCCTTTTTCTTCCTTTTTCCAACCGATTATCCCGTTAATTATCAATCCGCTAAATCCAAAGTAATGAACAACAAGAAGAAAAACGAGGGTCAGACCGACTTTTCCTATTACGGTCTGTACCTGCTGGACTATCTCCGCACGAACAAGTTTGAACAGGCTGACGACACCGCTTTCATACGGGAACGGGCCGACCGTGCCGCCGAAACGTATGAGAGGGCACGGCTTGAAGGCTATCCCGCCGATGGTGCGCAGGAACTGGCGATGGACACGCTGCTGCGCGGGCTGCATTATTCCCGTTACGCCATCCTCCGCGAAGTCGTGGAAAACGAGTTTGCCGATGAAGTGCCGGAAGAGAAGCGTGAAGCCTTTGTCCTGAAACTGCTGCCGCTTGTCGGCAACGTGTTCTCCGTCTATGACCTCTCGGATGACAATTTCGCCCTGTCTTCCGATTACGACCTGCTCTACACGGAGCTGACGGGAGCAACCGTCCTTTACTTAGACGAATATGGCGTTTAACCGCAAACAGAAACTGCGGGACAACATCGAGGCGATACGGACGGCATTCATCCTTGACAGGGAAAATAGGACAGCGACAACCGAAGAGCGTGCCATACTTCAAAGGTACTGCGGTTTCGGCGGTCTGAAATGTATCCTCAACCCTGCAAAGGAACTGACGGATGCCGTCCGGTGGGCGAAATCCGACCTCGAACTGTTCGCCCCGACGGTGGAGCTGCACAGGCTTATCCGTGAGAACAGCAAGGACGAAACAGAGTACAAGCGGTTTGTGGATTCGCTGAAAGCGTCCGTGCTGACCGCTTTCTACACCCCCAAAGAGATAACCGACACCATCGCGGACGTGCTGGCAGATTACAGCGTCCGCCCCGCCCGTATGCTCGAACCGTCGGCGGGGGTTGGCGTGTTCGTGGATTCCATGCTGCGGCACAACCCCAATGCGGATGTGATGGCTTTCGAGAAGGATCTGCTCACGGGTACAATCTTGAGGCATCTCTATCCCGACCAGAAAATGCGCACCTGCGGTTTTGAGAAAATCGAAAGACCGTTCAACAATTATTTCGACTTGGCGGTGTCCAACATTCCGTTCGGTGACATTGCCGTGTTCGACGCGGAGTTTCAGCGGAGCGACTCTTTCGGCAGACGCTCCGCCCAGAAAACCATCCACAACTATTTCTTTCTCAAAGGACTGGATGCCGTGCGTGACGGCGGTATCGTGGCGTTCATCACCTCGCAAGGGGTATTGAACAGCACCAAGACCTCCGTGCGTAACGAGCTGTTCAGTCAGGCCAATCTGGTATCCGCGATACGCCTGCCCAACAACCTGTTCACGGACAACGCGGGCACGGAGGTGGGCAGTGACCTGATTGTCCTGCAAAAGAACCTCAGCAAGAAGGAAATGTCGCAGGACGAGCGGCTGATGACCGTGATACAGACGGACACGAAAACCGACCTGACCGACAACGCCTATTTCATCCACCACCCGGAACGCATCGTGCATACGACGTCGAAACTTGACACCGACCCCTACGGGAAGCCCGCTATGGTTTATCTGCACGAGGGCAAGGCAGCAGGCATCGCCGGGGATTTGCGCCGTATGCTCGACGAGGATTTCCATTACAGGCTTGCCATGCGCTTGTATTCGGGTTCAATCCGGCAGGCAGGAACGGAAGAAAAAGTTGCCGTTCAAAATAAAGTAGAGCGTCCTGCCATAAAATTGGAAACAGTATCCTCGGCGCAGACGGTGGAAACTCCGACAGAAAAGCCGCAACCCGCAGATGAAAAGCCGGAGATAGAACCGCGCCCGCAATATTCCGCAGGCGTGCAGCTCACCCTGCTTGACCTCTGGGGGATGACGGAAGAGGTCAGCCAACCGAAAACCTCCAAAAAGAAAAAGACGGTGAAAAAGGCAGTTACGGCAAAGTCCACTCCGCCCAAACCGAAAGTCACGGTTACACCGACAGCTCCAACTGCAAAACCCGCAATGGAGAATAAGGAGGTGAAAGCGGAGAACACCGCCAAGCCTGCCGACCCGGACGACATCTATGCCACACTGGACTGGGATACCAATCCTCCCATCAACGGTTTCTATGAAATGATGATGGGTTTGACGCCGGAGCGTAGGAAAGAACTTCGGGAACTGGCAAGGCAGCATAACGAGAAACAAGTGGCGGAAAAGACGGAAGTGAAAGCCGTGCCGGAAACTTCCCGTGAGCAGCCACGACAGGAGGAAACACAGCCGGAGGCAGTCGCCGCACCTGCCGTTACAGATACCCCATCGGAAGCGGTGGGGACTTTCCTTTTCCCCGACATCGAAGCGGAAAAGCCGAAGGAGGAAGTCGTGGACCTTTCTCCGCGTGCCTACCACCGCACGCCGGAGATGCACCTGCGCGAAGGGTCGCTGGTGGCTGACCGGGGGCGTCATAACATCGGCTACCTGAAAGACATCACGCCATACGGGGCGACATTCCAGCCGCTCGACCTGAAAGGATACCAGAAGGAAAAGGCGTTGTTGTATGTGTCGCTGCGTGACGCCTACGAGCGTCTGTACCGTTATGAATCGCTCCGGCGCGAGGCAAATGTTCCGTGGCGAGAGCATCTGAATACCTGTTACGATGAGTTTGTCATGCGCTACGGCAACCTCAACGCCAAGCAGAACGTGAAGTTAGTGATGATGGATGCGGGCGGGCGCGACATCCTTTCGCTGGAACGGATGGAAAACGGAAAGTTCGTCAAGGCGGACATCTTCGAGCATCCTGTTTCCTTCGCGGTGGAGAGCCATGCCAACGTAGGCTCTCCCGAAGAAGCCCTGTCTGCGTCGCTCAACAAATATGGTACGGTCAATCTCGACTATATGCGGGAGATAACCGACAGCACGGCGGAGGATTTGCTCACTGCCCTGCAAGGGCGCATCTACTACAATCCGCTCGTGACCGGTTACGAAATCAAAGACCGTTTCATCGCCGGAAATGTCATAGAGAAAGCGGAACGCATAGAGGCATGGATGGGTGACAATCCCGAAAATGAGCGTATGCCGGAGGTGAAGCAGGCGTTGGAGGCTCTGAAAGATGCCGAGCCGCAGCGCATCGCCTTCGAGGATCTGGACTTCAATTTCGGGGAACGCTGGATTCCGACGGGTGTCTATGCCGCCTACATGAGCCGGCTGTTCGACACGGAGGTGAAAATCGCCTATTCCGCAAGCATGGACGAGTTTTCGGTGGCGTGCGGCTACCGCACCATGAAAATCACGGACGAGTTTCTGGTGAAGGGGTATTACCGGAACTATGACGGTATGCACCTCCTAAAACACGCCCTGCACAACACCTGCCCTGACATGATGAAGTCCATCGGCAAGGACGAGCATGGCAACGACATCAAGATGCGCGACAGCGAGGGAATACAACTCGCCAACGCCAAGATTGACGAGATACGAAACGGCTTCTCCGAATGGCTCGAAGAGCAGTCGCCGCAGTTCAAGGAGCGGCTTGTGACGATGTATAACCGCAAGTTCAACTGTTTCGTGCGCCCGCGCTACGACGGCTCCCATCAGACCTTTCCCGACCTCAACCTGAAAGGGCTGGCAAGCCGGGGTATCAAGAGCGTCTATCCCTCACAGATGGATTGCGTCTGGATGTTGAAACAGAACGGCGGCGGAATTTGCGACCACGAGGTGGGAACCGGTAAGACGCTGATAATGTGCATCGCCGCGCATGAGATGAAGCGTCTGAATTTGGCACACAAGCCGATGATTATCGGGCTGAAAGCCAACGTTGCGGAGATTGCAGCCACCTATCAGGCGGCATATCCCAACGCACGTATTCTGTACGCTTCGGAGAAGGACTTTTCGACCGCCAACCGTGTGCGCTTCTTCAATAATATAAAGAACAACGACTACGATTGCGTCATCATGTCGCACGACCAGTTCGGCAAGATACCGCAGTCGCCGGAATTGCAGCAGCGCATCCTGCAAGCAGAGCTTGACACGGTGGAGGAAAACCTCGAAGTGCTACGGCAGCAGGGAAAGAACGTGTCGCGGGCGATGCTGAAAGGATTGGAGAAGCGCAAGCACAACCTTGAAGCGAAGCTGGAGAAGGTGGAACACGCCATAAAGTCACGCACGGACGACGTGGTGGATTTCAAGCAGATGGGCATCGACCACATCTTCATAGATGAGAGCCACCAGTTCAAGAATCTGACTTTCAACACGCGCCACGACCGTGTGGCGGGATTGGGAAACAGCGAGGGAAGCCAGAAGGCACTTAACATGCTCTTTGCCATACGCACCATACAGGAGCGCACAGGAAAAGACTTGGGTGCGACCTTCCTCTCCGGCACGACTATCAGCAACTCACTGACTGAATTGTACCTGCTGTTCAAGTACCTGCGCCCGAAGGAGCTGGAACGGCAGGACATAAGGTGTTTCGACGCTTGGGCGGCGATATTTGCCAAGAAGACGACGGATTTTGAATTTAACGTGACGAACAATGTGGTCCAGAAGGAGCGTTTCCGCTACTTCATCAAAGTGCCGGAGCTTGCCGCCTTCTATAATGAAATCACGGACTACCGCACGGCGGAGGATGTGGGCGTTGACCGTCCTGCCAAGAACGAGATACTGCACCATATACCGCCCACGCCGGAACAGGAGGACTTCATACAGAAACTGATGCAGTTCGCCAAGACGGGCGATGCCACCTTGTTGGGCAGGCTGCCGCTTTCGGAAACGGAAGAAAAGGCGAAGATGCTCATCGCCACGGACTATGCCCGGAAAATGGCACTCGACATGCGCATGATAGACCCGAATTACGAAGATCATCCCGACAACAAAGCGAGTCACTGTGCCAAGATGATCGCGGAGTATTATCAAAAATACGACGCCCAGAAAGGCACGCAGTTCGTTTTCTCTGATTTGGGGACATACCAGCCGGGCGACGGGTGGAACGTCTATTCGGAAATCAAGCGCAAACTGACGGAGGACTACGGTATACCGCCAAGCGAGGTGCGCTTCATTCAGGAGTGCAAGACCGACAAGGCGCGGAAGGCGGTGATAGACGCCATGAACGCCGGGACGGTGCGTGTGCTGTTCGGCTCTACCTCTATGCTCGGAACGGGTGTGAACGCCCAGAAACGGTGTGTGGCTATCCATCATCTCGATACGCCGTGGCGACCGTCCGACTTGCAACAGCGTGACGGACGCGGAGTTAGGGCAGGTAATGAGATTGCCAAACATTTCGCCGGGAACAACGTGGATGTAATCATCTACGCGGTGGAGAAGTCACTGGACAGCTACAAGTTCAACCTCCTGCACTGCAAGCAGACTTTCATAAGCCAGCTCAAAAGCGGTGCGATGGGTGCGCGTACCATCGACGAGGGGGCAATGGACGAAAAATCGGGCATGAATTTCTCGGAATACATGGCGTTGCTCTCCGGCAATACCGACCTGTTGGACAAGGCGAAACTGGAAAAGCGGATCGCATCGCTCGAAGGGGAACGCAAGTCGTTCAACAAGGGCAAGCGTGATTCGGAGTTCAAGCTGGAGTCAAAGACCGGCGAGTTGCGCAACAACACGGCTTTCATAGATGCCATGACGGAGGACTGGAACCGCTTCCTGTCGGTGGTGCAGACCGACAAGGAGGGCAACCGCCTTAATATAATAAAGGTGGACGGAGTGGATTCCGCCGATGAGAAGGTCATCGGAAAGCGTTTGCAGGAGATAGCCAAGAATGCCACGACCGGAGGGTTGTACACGCAGGTCGGTGAACTTTACGGTTTTCCGATAAAGGTGGTGAGCGAAAGGATACTCAAAGAGGGATTGGAGTTCACCGACAACCGCTTCGTGGTCGAGGGGAACTACAAGTACACCTACAACAACGGGCATCTGGCGATGGCTGACCCGTTGGCCGCCGCCCGCAACTTCCTCAACGCGATGGAGAGGATACCCTCCATCATCGACCAGTACAAGGCGAAGAACGAGGTGCTGGAGATGGAGATACCGCAGTTACAGGAGATAGCGGGTAAGGTGTGGAAGAAGGAGGACGAGCTGAAGCAGTTGAAGTCCGAACTTGCCGCCCTTGACCGAAAAATTCAGCTGGAGCTTGCGCCACCCACGCCCGAAGTCGCAGAAAAGGAGAATGAAGGGCAACAGCTCAAGCCGGAAGCGGAAGATGTGAGGAACAGGCAGGCGCAATATCCCGAAAATGCACCGCCGCAGATACGCAGTCCGGCGGATAGTATCGTTGCCAACCATGTCATAATCGGGCGTCCGGGACTGTATGCCAAGGAGGAAACCCGGTCCAAAGGATTGAAAATATAACCTAAGGAATTTTATCTGAAGTATTAATAAGGGCTATCCCAAAAGGTCTAAAAGTAAATTTTATCCTTTCTGCAAGTATCTGTAGGATGGCAACTGCATTTTTTTCTTTTTGGGCAGCCCTTATTAAAATTTATTCTTATTTTAGGTTATATACATTCATGTCCATTTATGTAAAAAATTCCTGCTGACCTTGTTTATGTCTTGTCAGTCACCATTTGCAAAACCATATTTGACCCTCAAAGAGGCTGAATTTGATAAGCAACTTGCTACATACTCATAATAAGGAGCTAAATAGAACACGAATGGGAAATACTCAAATGCCAAACTAAAGAAGATATTGGCCAAAATAAACGCTATACCGAGAGAGAAACTTGATTTTTCAACTTCCTAAAACGGTGTTGTTCAAACATTTCTACTTATTTGTACTTGCCAGTTGAACCTACGCTTCCCTAATAAAATGTCTATGGTAAAAAGTTAAAAAATCCTCCCACTTTTGTTAGATATATTTTTTTGTGTAATTTTGTAATCGTTATGCGGCAGTAATAATATACATATTAATACGAGTTAGTAATCCTGTAGTTCTCATATGCTACGAGGAGGTATTAAAAGGTGCGTTTCGACAATGCATCTACTGTAGTATATTATTGCTTAATCCAAATGAATATTATAAATTTAGGAATTCTTGCTCACATTGATGCAGGAAAAACTTCCGTAACCGAGAATCTGCTGTTTGCCAGTGGAGCAACGGAAAAGTGCGGCCGTGTGGATAATGGTGACACCATAACGGACTCTATGGATATAGAGAAACGTAGAGGAATTACTGTCCGGGCTTCTACGACATCTATTATCTGGAATGGAGTGAAATGCAATATCATTGACACTCCGGGACACATGGATTTTATTGCGGAAGTGGAGCGGACATTCAAAATGCTTGATGGAGCAGTCCTCATCTTATCCGCAAAGGAAGGCATACAAGCGCAGACAAAGTTGCTGTTCAGTACTTTACAAAAGCTGCAAATCCCGACAATTATATTTATCAATAAGATTGACCGTGCCGGTGTGAATTTGGAGCGTTTGTATCTGGATATAAAAACAAATCTGTCGCAAGATGTCCTGTTTATGCAAACTGTTGTCGATGGATCGGTTTATCCGATTTGCTCCCAAACATATATAAAGGAAGAATACAAAGAATTTGTATGCAACCATGACGACGATATATTAGAACGATATTTGGCGGATAGCGAAATTTCACCGGCTGATTATTGGAATACGATAATCGCTCTTGTGGCAAAAGCCAAAGTCTATCCGGTGCTACATGGATCAGCAATGTTCAATATCGGTATCAATGAGTTGTTGGACGCCATTTCTTCTTTTATACTTCCTCCGGCATCAGTCTCAAACAGACTTTCAGCTTATCTCTATAAGATAGAGCATGACCCCAAAGGACATAAAAGAAGTTTTCTAAAAATAATTGACGGAAGTCTGAGACTTCGAGACGTTGTAAGAATCAACGATTCGGAAAAATTCATCAAGATTAAAAATCTAAAGACTATTTATCAGGGCAGAGAGATAAATGTTGATGAAGTGGGTGCCAATGATATCGCGATTGTAGAAGATATAGAAGATTTTCGAATCGGAGATTATTTAGGTGCTAAACCTTGTTTGATTCAAGGATTATCTCATCAGCATCCCGCTCTCAAATCCTCCGTCCGGCCAAATAAGCCCGAAGAGAGAAGCAAGGTGATATCCGCTCTGAATACATTGTGGATTGAAGACCCGTCTTTGTCCTTTTCCATAAACTCATATAGTGATGAATTGGAAATCTCGTTATATGGTTTGACCCAAAAGGAAATCATACAGACATTGCTGGAAGAACGATTTTCCGTAAAGGTCCATTTTGATGAGATCAAGACTATCTACAAAGAACGACCTATAAAAAAGGTCAATAAGATTATTCAGATCGAAGTACCACCCAACCCTTACTGGGCCACAATAGGGCTGACTCTTGAACCCTTACCGTTAGGGGCAGGGTTGCAAATCGAAAGTGACATCTCCTATGGTTATCTGAACCATTCTTTTCAAAATGCCGTTTTTGAAGGGATTCGTATGTCTTGCCAATCTGGTTTACATGGATGGGAAGTGACAGATCTGAAAGTAACTTTTACTCAAGCCGAGTATTATAGCCCGGTAAGTACACCTGCTGATTTCAGACAGCTGACCCCTTATGTCTTCAGGCTGGCTTTGCAACAGTCAGGTGTGGACATTCTCGAACCGATGCTCTGTTTTGAGTTGCAGATACCCCAAGTAGCGAGTTCCAAAGCTATTACAGATTTGCAAAAAATGATGTCTGAGATTGAAGACATCAGTTGCAATAATGAGTGGTGTCATATTAAAGGGAAAGTTCCATTAAATACAAGTAAAGACTACGCCTCAGAAGTAAGTTCATACACTAAGGGCTTAGGCGTTTTTATGGTTAAGCCATGCGGGTATCAAATAACAAAAGGCGATTATTCTGATAATATCCGCATGAACGAAAAAGATAAACTTTTATTCATGTTCCAAAAATCAATGTCATTAAAATAATGGAGCGGTCAGGAAATTTCTATAAGGCAATACGGTTGGGATATATACTTATCTCCATTCTTATCGGATGTATGGCATATAATAGCCTCTATGAATGGCAGGAGATAGAAGCATTAGAACTTGGCAATAAAAAAATAGACGAGCTCCGAAAAGAAATAAACAATATCAATATTCAAATGATAAAATTTTCTCTATTGGGTGAAACAATACTGGAATGGAACGATAAAGATATCGAGCATTACCATGCACGGCGTATGGCAATGGACAGTATGCTCTGCCGTTTCAAGGCCACCTATCCAGCAGAGCGCATCGATAGTGTGCGCAGTCTTTTAGAGGATAAGGAACGACAGATGTTCCAGATAGTCCGGTTAATGGATGAACAACAATCTATTAACAAGAAGATAGCCAATCAAATTCCGGTTATTGTACAGAAAAGTGTGCAGGAACAGTCCAAAAAGCCAAAACGAAAAGGTTTCTTAGGCATATTCGGCAAAAAAAAGGAAGTAACTCCAGCAGTATCAACCACTATCCTTCATTCGGTCAATAGAAACGTAATCAGCGAACAGAAAGTGCAGGATCGCCAATTGTCGGAACAAGCCGACAGCCTTGCAGCTCGTAATGCAGAACTTAACAGACAACTGCAAGAATTGATTTGCCAAATAGAAGAAAAGGTACAAACCGAACTGCAAAGCCGGGAAAACGAAATAGTTGCCATGCGTGAAAAGTCATTTATGCAAGTAGGCGGTTTAATGGGATTCGTTCTTCTATTGTTGTTAATTTCCTACATCATCATACATCGTGATGCAAAAAGCATTAAACAATACAAGCACAAGACAACTGATTTGATAAGGCAACTGGAACAATCCGTACAACGGAACGAGGCACTGATAACGTCAAGGAAGAAGGCGGTACATACTATCACCCATGAACTGCGCACACCGCTGACAGCAATAACAGGCTATGCCGGACTGATACGGAAAGAACAGTGTGAGGATAAGTCCGGGCAGTATATCCAAAACATACTGCAATCCTCCGACCGTATGCGGGATATGCTTAACACTTTGCTTGACTTCTTCCGCCTGGACAACGGCAAGGAACAGCCCCGTCTGTCACCCTGCCGGATTTCAGCAATCACGCACACACTTGAAACGGAGTTCATGCCTGTTGCCGTGAACAAAGGGCTGTCCTTGTCCGTGAAGACTGGACACGATGCCATTGTATTGACCGACAAAGAGCGAATAATACAAATCGGGAATAACCTGCTGTCAAACGCTGTCAAGTTCACAGAAGAAGGCGGTGTTTCTTTGATTACTGAATATGATAATGGAGTTCTGACACTGGTCGTTGAAGATACAGGTACAGGCATGACAGAAGAGGAACAGAAACAAGCGTTCGGTGCGTTTGAACGTCTATCAAATGCCGCCGCAAAGGAGGGTTTCGGGCTTGGGCTTGCCATAATGCGTAATATTGTGTCGATGCTTGGCGGAACAATCCGTTTAGACAGCAAGAAAGGGAAAGGCAGTCGTTTCACAGTTGAAATTTCTATGCAGGAAGCTGAAGAACAGCTTGGATATACAAGCAATACACCTGTTTATCATAACAATAAATTCCATGATGTTGTCGCCATTGACAATGATGAGGTATTACTTCTGATGCTGAAAGAGATGTATTCCCAAGAAGGAATACACTGCGACACTTGCACCGATGCTGCGGCACTGATGGAAATGATACGCCAGAAAGAATACAGCCTGTTGCTGACAGACTTGAATATGCCCGATATAAACGGTTTCGAATTGCTGGAACTGTTGCGTTCGTCCAACGTGGGCAATTCACCAACAATCCCGGTGGTTGTGGCAACCGCTTCGGGCAGTTGTAACAAAGGGGAACTATTGGCAAAAGGCTTTGCCGGATGCCTGTTCAAACCGTTCTCCATATCGGAACTGATGGAGGTTTCCGACAGGTGTGCCATAAAAGCGACACCGGACGGGAAACCGGACTTTTCCGCCTTATTGTCCTATGGCAATGAAGCCGTCATGCTGGAAAAGTTGATAACTGAAACAGAAAAGGAAATGCAGGCGGTACGGGATGCAGCAAAAGAAAAAGACCTGCAAAAGCTGGATTCCCTGATCCACCACCTGCGCAGTTCGTGGGAGGTGCTCCGTGCCGACCAACCGCTGAATGTACTTTACGGATTGCTTCGTGGCGATGCTCTCCCGGATGGTGAAGCGTTAAGCCATGCCGTGACTGCCGTGCTGGATAAGGGAGTGGAAATAATACGGTTGGCAGAAGAGGAAAGGAGAAAATACGAAGATGGATAAGACAAAAATAATTGTGGTGGAAGACAACATCGTGTATTGCGAATATGTCTGCAATATGCTGTCACGGGAGGGCTACCGCAATATGAAGGCTTACCACCTCTCAACCGCGAAGAAACATCTGCAACAGGCAACAGATAATGATATCGTGGTTGCCGACCTGCGTCTGCCTGACGGCAGTGGCATAGACCTTTTGTGCTGGATGCGAAAGGAGGGAAAGATGCAGCCCTTCATCATTATGACCGACTACGCCGAAGTTAATACCGCCGTGGAAAGCATGAAACTCGGCTCGATAGACTATATTCCCAAACAGCTTGTGGAGGATAAACTTGTCCCCCTGATCCGTTCCATACTGAAAGAACGTCAGGCAGGACAACGCCGTATGCCTATATTCGCCCGTGAAGGTTCCGCCTTTCAGAAAATCATGCACCGCATAAGGCTGGTAGCCGCCACCGATATGAGCGTGATGATATTTGGTGAGAACGGCACGGGCAAGGAGCATATTGCCCACCTGTTGCATGACAAGAGCAAACGTGCAGGCAAGCCATTTGTGGCGGTGGACTGCGGTTCACTCTCCAAAGAGCTTGCACCGTCGGCTTTCTTCGGACACGTCAAAGGTGCATTTACAGGTGCGGACAATGCCAAGAAAGGATATTTCCATGAGGCGGAAGGCGGCACGTTGTTTCTGGACGAGGTAGGAAACCTCGCGTTGGAAACCCAACAGATGTTGCTCCGTGCCATACAGGAGAGGCGGTATCGCCCGGTCGGAGACAAGGCAGACCGGAATTTCAATGTCCGCATCATCGCTGCTACCAATGAAGATTTGGAGGTATCGGTGAATGAAAAGCGTTTTCGGCAGGATCTTCTGTACCGCCTGCACGACTTCGGGATAACCGTTCCTCCGTTGCGTGACTGTCAAGAAGACATTATGCCGCTGGCAGAGTTCTTCCGTGATATGGCAAACAGAGAGCTGGAGTGTAGCGTGAGCGGGTTCAGTTCCGAAGCACGTAAAGCGTTGCTGACACACGCATGGCCGGGCAACGTGCGGGAACTTCGGCAGAAAGTTATGGGTGCTGTATTGCAGGCGCAGGAAGGTGTTGTCATGAAAGAGCATCTGGAACTTGCCGTGACGAAACCGACCTCTACTGTCAGCTTCGCCTTGCGCAATGACGCGGAGGATAAGGAGCGGATATTGCGTGCGTTGAAACAGGCAAACGGCAACCGGAGTGTCGCCGCAGAACTGCTCGGCATAGGCAGGACAACACTATACAGCAAACTTGAAGAGTATGGACTTAAATATAAATTCAAGCAATCATAGCCCGTAATTCACTGAATTTGGCTATCTTTGCATAACATTTGAGAAAAACGGCGATTGGCAGGAGCTTTTCGCCGCCAACATATAGGATAAGACCGCAAGGCGTTTCAAGCGAAAATCTGGTAAATTGGAACTACGGAGACGATTGCGTGATGCTTATGCTATGCTTACGCATAGCGTGCATTCACGTACTCTCCGTAAAGGCTTTACCAGAGCCATCGCTTGAAGGTAGTGTGAATTGCACGCTACTTTTTTACCCTTGCCTAACGAAAGGAAACGATTATGGGTAAAGTTCAGATTCTCGCCGTACTGACGATGGACGGATGTCTTTCTTCAGAGTTATATGATAAAGCACATCAGGATTTGTGCCTTGACCGTTGCGGTCTTGATGAAATCAGGAAGAAAGCCTTTTACCGTGTGACACCGGACTATTCCATTTCAATGCTGCACGAATGGAGAAAAGACTGCACAAACATCCGTTACCTCGCGGAAGCCACACCGGACACGGCAGACTATATAAACGGACTGCTGCGGATGCACGCTGTGGATGAAATCATACTATACACCGTTCCTTTCATATCCGGAAGCGGACGACATTTTTTTAAGTCGGCTCTGCCAGAGCAACACTGGACGCTTTCCTCTTTGAAAAGCTATCCCAACGGTGTATGTCGCATTATCTATATCCTTGATAAAAAAGCAAGATAGCCAAAATGTGCGGCAAGCATACATTTCTATTTTCAGGAATAGAATAAATGTTCCGATTACAAACAATTTAAGTCGGAGATAATTTGTCCTTGTGAAAAAATACTGAATTTTATACCTCTGAAATCCAGCACTTTGTAAAATTGAGTGTTGGATTTTTTATTTTCTGCCGCGTTTTTTGCCAATTATATTCATGTGCGCACGCAGAAAACAAAGTGTAATTTTCAAAATTGACAGAACCATGAATTATTTCTTGCTGGCGGAAACCGACTTTTTCCGCCTGATAAACGAAGCCGGCGACTGCAATATGGAAACGGCATACACGGCTTTCGCCACCCAAGTGATCGAACTGTGCAACGGCGGCATGGACATGAACCTTACCGTCATCGCGCTTGCCTACATCGAAATCGAGTTGCAGCACCATCCCGTACGTAATCTGTCAGAAGAAAAAAGAGAGATTGCCGCCTACGTCAGCAAGGCTCTGTCTTTCGTAAGAAAGATGCAGAAATTCCTTGCCACGCCCCAAGTGCCACCACTAATATCCGCCAACAACGCAACAGAAACCACCGCCAGCCTTCTTCAATGGACGGGCAATGCCATCGACCTCGTGGAACTTATCTACGGCATAGACGTGATGGGCTGCATCAACAACGGCAATATGCCGCTCAAACAGCTCGCCCCACTTCTCTATAAGATATTCGGGGTTGATTCTAAAGACTGCTACCGCTTCTACACTGATATCAAACGCCGGAAGAACGAAAGCCGCACCTATTTCATTGACAGGATGCAGGAAAAACTGAACGAGAGAATGTTGCGTGATGAGGAGTTGGAGCGGATGAGAAAATAAAAAAATATCCATTACATATGAGAAGACAGGAATACTCGTATCCTGTCTTTTTATTTTCATTTAATTATATATTAATTAGCACAATATATGTGAGTTTTTCATTCCTATAAGGACAAATTTCAGAAACGTATGTCTGGTAAATTATTGAGTCATCATAGTATGAACATATATCATTACTAAAAACAATGAAACAACTTCCATAAGATTGTGGTTGTAAAAATCGCCATTTAATAGCCCGTTTTTTTTGTAAAATTCGCCAATTAAAAAAATATGATTATCTTTGCATTATATTTTATAAGGTATGGAAACAGTAAATAGAATACTTCAAGAGAAGATTACAGCACGAATCGCGCCCAATAAAGCAGTACTGATTTTTGGTGCTCGCCGTGTTGGTAAAACGGTAATGATGCGTAAAATTGTGGACAACTATTCAGGTAGGACGATGATGCTCAACGGCGAAGACTACGACACATTAGCACTATTGGAGAATCGCTCAATAGCCAATTATCGGCATTTATTGGATGGTATTGATTTGCTGGCTATTGATGAGGCACAGAACATACCACAAATCGGTAGTATTCTGAAGTTGATAGTTGATGAAATACCGGGAATAAGTGTCTTGGCAAGTGGTTCTTCGTCATTCGATTTGCTGAATAAGACTGGTGAACCGTTGGTCGGCCGCAGTACGCAATTTCTCCTTACACCATTCTCGCAACGGGAAATCGCACAGACGGAAACGGCACTTGAAACCCGCCAGAACCTCGAAGCGCGCTTGATTTACGGTTCCTATCCCGAAGTAGTAATGATGGAGAACTATGAACGTAAAACAGACTACCTACGTGATATTGTCGGTGCATACCTGCTTAAAGATATCTTAGCAATTGACGGCTTAAAAAATTCGAGCAAGATGCGCGATCTACTGCGATTGATAGCTTTTCAGTTGGGCAGCGAAGTTTCTTACGAAGAGTTAGGTAAACAACTCGGCATGAGCAAGACGACCGTTGAAAAATACCTCGACCTATTGGAAAAGGTCTTCGTTATCTATCGTCTGGGGGCTTATTCGCGTAACCTACGCAAGGAGGTTACAAAAGCTGGCAAGTGGTACTTCTACGACAACGGCATTCGCAATGCCATTATCGGGGCTTTCTCACCGCTGGCCATTCGGCAGGATGTCGGTGCGCTGTGGGAGAACTACATCATCGGAGAGCGGCGCAAAGCGAACTTCAATGAGGGACTGCACAGGGAGTTCTATTTCTGGCGCACCTACGACAAACAGGAAATCGACCTGATTGAGGAGAGTGCCGACAGTCTTACCGCCTTGGAGTTCAAGTGGGGAAATAAAATGCCGGCCGCACCGAAAGCCTTCCAAGAAGCCTATCCCTATGCCGAGTTTCATGTGGTAAATCGGGAGAATTATTTGGAGTTCGTATAATCAATAAATTACGTATATGGAAACAAAACTACAATCCAAACAGCAATATCCGCGGTTTATCCAAAATAAACCGTGTGGTATTGACAAATTCGATGGAGGTTCGCAAGAAAGGTTGGCAAAAACTATTGCTCGCCATTTTTGTCAGAATGATTCATTGGATGAGGAATGTACTTTACCTCGAATTATCGGCATCGAAGGTATTTGGGGATCTGGAAAATCCAACGTGGTTAAAATGTTGGAACGTGAATTATCAGACGACTATTACTTTTTTGAGTATGACGCATGGGGACATCAAGAGGACTTGCAACGCCGCTCTATATTGGAATTGCTTACAAGCAAACTTATTGATGATGGTATCCTATCTGGAAATGCAACAATAAAAGTCAAAGGTGGAGGTACGAAAACCGTATCATGGTCTGAAAAGCTGAAATATTTATTAGCCCGTAAAACGGAGACCGTAACCGAAAAATATCCCCTTATCAGTAATGGTATGGTTGCGGCATTTTTGGTTGCAGTTTTAACTCCGATATTTACATTTATTGCGTATGCAGTAAAACCTACACCCACAACATGGTGGTTTTCTTTATTGTCTATTATCATAGCTGCACTGCCAGTTCTTATTGCATTGTGCGTTTGGAAATGGGCATATAGCAAAGATCATAAATATGGATGGAGTTATATGTTAGCTATTTATCAAGATAAAGTCGAAAAGGACGTTTGCTATGAGACTTTGAGCGAAGACGAACCAACGGTTTACGAGTTCAAAACATGGATGCAAGACATTTCTGATTTTATCAAGGAAAAAGGACAACGTAAATTAGTCCTTGTTTTTGACAACATGGATCGTCTCCCCGCTGAAAAAGTAAAAGAATTATGGTCTTCTATCCATACGTTCTTCGCCGATAGCGGTTTTGAAAATGTTTGGGCTGTTATTCCTTTCGATGAAACACATTTAGCTTGTGCATTCGGAGATGAGACCGACGAACAAACGAAACAACTGACCAAGTATTTTATCAATAAAACTTTCCCTATTGTTTATCGTGTTGCTCCTCCTGTTATTACCGACTATCGAAGTATATTCAACAAACTGTTTGTTGAAGCATTTGGAGAAACAGAAAATGAAGCGAAAGAAACTATAAATCGGATATTCAGATTGGTAAATCCTAATGCCAATGTTAGGGAAATTATATCATATATCAATGAGATGGTCGCTCTTAAACAAGAGTGGTGTAACGAAATTTTGATGATAAACATAGCATTGTTCTGTTTGAAGAAGACGGATATTCTGGCAAATCCAGTAGAACAAATATTGTCCGGCGACTATCTGAATGGCATTCAAACAATAATTAACAATGATCTGCAAACACAACGCGAAATTGCAGCTTTGGTATATGGTGTCGATGTTGAAGATGCTCGACAAATTCCATTGAAAAAATATATTGAAGGCTGCATCAACGGAGAAGAAGACCACGACATAAATCAATATGCAGAGACTAATAAACAATTTGACACTGTATTAGAAGAAGTTATACAATGTATGGACAATGCGCTTATCGATAAGATTATACATTGTTTGCATAAATTAACTCGAAAGAGCGATGTTATTCTGCGTGTATGGCAAAGAATAGCACAATTGAAATTAAAAGAATCCATAGAGAAGCAGGTGTTCCCTGTCGAATACCAAGAACTGCTGTTGCATTTAGACACGGAAAGCCAAAACCATGTGATTGCTCAATTATATAAGAAGATAGTTCGGTTCAATGACTTCAATGGCGGCGACTATTTCAAAACGTTAGATGCAATAGACAGGTTTATTGCGCAAAATAAGTTGGCGTGCGATTTTACGTCATTGATTGAAGCAAAAACAGTCAAGCCAAATACATTTATCGATTATATTCAAGCTGCAAATGCAACAGATGCTGCCTATCGGGATAACGCGACAACTAAAGCATATAAATATTATCAAGTAGCAACAAATTCGGAGGCGCTCGATAATTATTTGGCAAACTTACTACCCGATAATTTCGACCATGCAGATATTGTAAAAACGTTAAAAGATAATTCTACCTATACGTTTCCAACGCTTTTGCAAGCGATCACGAATTGCATTGATGAACAGAATGTAAATAAAGATAATATAGGGGCTATATTTACAACCTATCGTTTATTGGCATCTGACGAAGAAAGACCTTTACCTGTAACGTTAGATTCAACCTACATAAATCAGTTGCATTCTGAATTAGAAACTGATGGCCGAAACATTAAAGAGTCTGGATATTACGATTTAGTCGCCATGCAATTGGCACATGGTCATTCCGTTTCCTTAATAGAGGGTGGAGATATAAAATATGTTGCAGAACTCATGGACTATTATGTGGATCATGGAGACTTATTAGTAAATAGTGTGGGATGGAATATACCGCTATTAAATGAAACACTACAATACATGGTAAATCATAAACTTGGCTATAAATTATTGCTCTCAGACATATTGCCCCAATTTGAAGATATTAAGAACAGAATAGGTGTAACGGATGAGGTATTTATCGAGCATTTAGCAGAGTGGAATACCGATTTGGATAAGTATATCACTAAGAACAATATTAAAGATGTAATTCCTGACGCATCTTTTTACGATTTGACCACTAAAATAAGCAATGTCCTGACCGATCATATCAATAAAATAGCGTTCGAAGCGTTGTCTGAAATAAGTGTTGATACATTATACGCCCAAAGAACAGCACATACATCATATTATTGGTTTGTCGCAATAAAACATTTACTGGCTAAAATCAAATCCTTGCCAGATAACTTGACTGAATTTGGCAAAAAGATTCTGATGGATATTGCTTCTGGAACTCAAAGTTTGAATCCTTTCCCTAATTGTTTCAAGAATATAGTTGAAAGATTGGATAAACGAAAAATTAAATCGACAGTTACCGATATAAGAAATGATTTCTGCATCGGTAAAAAGACTATCAATGCAATAAAGTTTCAATTTTTCGAAACATGGCTTAGATCGCATGGTAATTTGAAAAGTCAAGCTGGAGACGTTATTGATAAAATAGTGAAACCTGTAATTTCCGATGGGGCATGCCGTTCATTGATTCTGCAAAACAAAGATTTTTATATGGATTTAATAAATACAGCAGGGGATGATGCTTATGAATTGAAAAAGAGTCTCCGAAACCTCATACAAAAAGATTCAGATCCGCAATTGGTTAAATTTGTCAATTCGATAGATTCAGTACCTGAGGTTGAAACCGCGTAAGTATTTGTCTAACAAGTCCGAATTTTACGATTTTACCCGTCAGAACTGAAGTGCCCCCCAAAAAAATTGTATCCAACTTTTGGGGGTCACTTCAAACTTCGATAGGGATAATTTTCAATTTTGGGGACTTGTTAGACAGTCTCATTATCTGGTAGCAGTTTACACAGCACCGGATCGTTTTTGATACGCTCCAGTTCCTCCTGCACAATCTGCTTCACCTCTTCCTTGATGCGCCGGTAGTTCGCCTGCACCGTTTCCTTCATGCGGTCGTTGCCGTCCTCGTCCGTGAAGTTTGTAATGACGGGAATTTTCTTGTAGGCACTTTCTTCCCGTTTCACCTTTTCGGCATCCACCACAATCTCGCAATGAAAAATCTTCTGCTCGATACGCTCGTTGAAGTTGTCGGATACAGAACCGACAAACATTCCCTGCGTAAGCCCGGAAATCTTACTCGGTGGAATGAGCGCGTCCATCTGCGTGTTGATGGAGGTGGAAACATCCTGCCGGTTGATGGAGATGGACTGCCGTTTCTGCAACACCTTACCGAACCGCTCGGAGAGCGTCTTGGCTGTTTCCCCCACCACCTGACCGGAGAAAATATTGCCGACAGTGTTCATCACCACTTTCGCCTCTTTGTCCCCGTAGTCACGCACTAACTGGCTGAAATCCTGAAAGCCCAGACACACGGCAACCTTGTTGCTTCGGGCGGTAGCTATAAGATTGTCCAACCCTTTGAAGTATATTGTGGGCAACTCGTCGATGATGACCGATGACTTCAGCATCCCCTTCTTGTTGATGAGCTTCACGATACGGGAATTATACAGACCGAGTGCCGCACCGTAGATATTCTGACGGTCGGGATTGTTACCCACGCAGAGGATTTTCGGCTCTTCGGGATTGTTGATGTCCAGCGTAAACTCGCTGTCTGACATCACCCAGTAGAGCTGCGGTGAAATCATCCTCGAAAGCGGGATTTTTGCCGACGCTATCTGACCCATGAGCTGCTCCGCAGCCCCTCCAAGCCACGCATCCATGAACGGCGAAAGGTAGTTCTCCAGCTCCGGATAAGAGGTCAGTATCGGAAATATATCCTCGTAACGGCGGTTCAGAAACTCGATAGCATGGGGAAACGTGCAAAACTTCCCGTTCTGATAGATTTTGAGATACCAGATAATACTGGCAAACAGAATGATAGGTGACTCCACGAAGAAGTCGCCCTGCTTGCTTATCCAACTTCGATTGAGGTTAAGCATAATCGTGTAGCTGGCTTCGTAGGCATCCGCAATGTCCGACATGAAGCTGGCGTTTATCGGGTTGCATCGGTGGCTCTTGCGGGGGTCGTCAAAATTGATAACGTAAAACTTAGGCTTGACCTTGTAGCCGTCCAAGTGGTTAAGTAAATGATTGTAAGCGATTTCCGAAAGGTCGGGAAACTTATAATCATACAGGTAGAGCGCAAAACCTTTCTCGATTTGCTGTTTTATGTAATTATTTACTACCGCGTATGATTTCCCGCTGCCCGGCGTTCCTAACACGATGCTCGCACGAAAAACGTTTACAACGTTAATATAGCCGTTGTTCCACTTCTTCTTATAGTAGAACCGGGTAGGCAAATTTACGGAATACTCGTTTTCAATCAAGCGGGTTTCCTGCTGGAAACTTTCGTTTTCCGTGTTAAAGACATCATCCATGAGGTTGTTTTTCAACAGCCGGGACATCCACGTACCCGCCATGAGCATACAGATATAGCCCACCGACAGCGTGGAGATATAAAACACGGCATCCGCCGTGTGTGGCAGCGGAAGTTCCAGC
>ENA-UAIR01000003-UAIR01000003.1-human-gut-metagenome-genome-assembly--contig:-NODE-3-length-111529-cov-21.872778_pt1 | contig 111529 bp, 83 predicted proteins | sample MGYA00244421_ERZ654393 | MGnify/ENA primary metagenome ERZ654393 (study PRJEB26926, sample SAMN06165162) | human gut metagenome | biome: ENVO:00009003; feature: ENVO:2100002; material: ENVO:00002003... | reverse complement strand
CGAATACACTATAAAAAGTTCGTAAACTTTTGAGTATTAATAACTTATTTAATAACCGTCTCGTTTTAACGGGACACTAGTGAATAAATATGAAAATGAATACAGGTTCAGTAGAGAAACGAAATATAGTTATCTCTGTAAAAGTTACTGAAGCAGAAAGTAAGGAGATAAAACAGAATGCCATAAATTGTGGTATGAACGTAAGTAGCTTTTGTCGTGCAAGAATGTTGGGTTATAAGCCACAACAGCGATTAACCGAAGAGGAATTGTTGCGATTGGGCAACTTGCAGGCTTGCCGTGTTGATATGGTGAATTATGCCAATGCCTTGTCTGGATTGACAAGAGAAGAGAGATCAATGCTTTTTCACAACCATAAGCAGATGTATAAGTGGTATTGCGTAGTAGCTCCTGTTACTAATGCCGTGATTGAGTATTTGCAGTACTTACAACAGGCAAACATCTTTCGTCCACGTTCTATAAATCAGTAAAAATGATGATAGGAATAGCACGTGCGGTGTCTTATGGCATCAATACTCTCCGATATATAAAGGGAGAATCAGAGAAGAAAAGGCATCCTGAGAAAATATATCATATCTGCAACCAATATTTAGCAGAAAATATGGATGCCATGGGGATGTGGACAATGATGAATTTCAGAACGATGAATCATCCTGGTATGAAGAACAATGTTTTCCATATAGAAATTAGTCCTTCTAAAGAGAATACAGAGAATTTCACGATGGAAGATTGGCAACAACTTTGGAAGGAGTTCGTTGAAGAGTTTGACAAACAGGTTATTTATGGGAAAGATGGTAAGGTTATATCTGGCAAAACTAATATAGCAGAAAGTATGGCTACCGTTTGGCTGCATAAGGAATCTGAGAGCGGAATTCCCCATCTTCATGCGGCTGTTTGCCGTGTGGATATGCAGGGACGAACTAATAATGATCACAACGTAGATGTCCGTGCTCAACAAGCAGCCGAAGCTGTAGCCATCAAATATGGCTGGATAACGGCGAAGAATGTTAGGCGTAGAAACGTTGAAATGGCAAGCCGAATCTGTATGGAAGCCTTGACAGCAATGCCTTTTTGGGATTGGAACGATTATGTACGTCGTTTGCATTTTGTGGGATACCAAACTAAGTTGAAACGAGACAATGATGGAGTTGTACGTAGTTATGTCCTTCTGAAAGGTCGAGCAAAGTATAAAGCATCAGAGTTGGGACGTGGACGCAAGTTGACGGCAAGAAACATCGAAAACACATGGCGTGCTTTACATCCACAATCTGTGAATAAGGTGTTGAATGGGGATAATAGTAAAACAAATATTTCCCCAAATCATGAGAAGAGGCATGTCAATGTATGTCAACCAAATCATGTCAACCACTATCAGGATTGGATGCCTAATACATCAAAGGTAACGGTAAAACTTGATAGTCATGAGGATGTTACTTGTTATGTTCCCAAAGATGTAATGCAAGTCTTTGATGATATGTTTGACTATCGTACAGAAGTGAATTGGAAGCCATTGACCAATTTGGCTATTGCTTATTTTGCAATGCTTGCGGCTCCAGACGTAAGTTCTTCTGTGGGTGGAGGCTCTACCAGTCATGAAGGGTGGGGGCGTAAACCTGATGAAGATGAATTGGAGTGGGCATTTCGTTGTGCAAAGGCAGCAATCCCGCAGATAGGAAGAAAACCACGAAGAGTTTTTCATCGTTAGTAATATATAATTAAGGTGTAATATGAAAATAGATTTAGAGGATCTTCGGGCAGAATTGAATGACTTTTCTCCCGAACAACAGCGTGAAAAGGAGATTAAAACCATTGAGCGTAGCATGGTCGCATTGACTAATGTTACCTCAGAATTGGGAAAGTATCTTACACAAATGGAACATTTGGCATGGGAAATAAACAATGTAAATGAAGTACGCATATCAGCAGAAACTAAGCAAGAACTGTGTGCTTTGTCTGAAAAAATGGGAACAGATGCATCTGTCGTTTTTGAAGATGCTGTAAATAAAAATGTAATCCCAGTTTTAGATAACTTGCAACAAACCTTGGAGCGTATAAAGCAGATGAATACTCGTGTTTCATTACCGCTTTCAGCTGCATATTGTATTCTTGCGGTCTTACTGTGTAGCATAGCCTATTCAGGTGTTGTGACTTTTGCTAATTATAGGGTGATTCATTCAGAAGAATTATGGAGTTGCACTTGGCTGATGCTTGGAGTAACAGCGTTTCTTGTGTCAGGAATATTGTTTCTTAACTACAAGAAGTGGCTATAATAAGCATTGGGGATCTTTTGTTACGAGTGCATGGTAGAGTTCCATGCACTCATAACAAAATTAGTTGTTCTTTTTCCCATTAATTATAGGAATAGGGAAAAATTTCCCTCTTTCCTTTTCGTGAAGGACATACTTTATGTCAAAATCTATTCCTGTTTTTGATGATAGTTCTACAACGAAAGGAAAATGAGGTGCTGTACCTTTAGAAATTCCTCTTTCTACATAATTAATGGTCTCGTTTCCTAACATTGCCCCATTTTTATTGTTGGTATAATATGCAAGTTCATTACGGACAGTTGCGTTGATATCATTGCTGTCGTGACTCGTACAAAACATAAAAGAAGATATTGGCTCTAAGAAATGCTCTGCATGACATTCAATAATGATTTTATTTTCTTCTTTATACTTGTAAGCTACCATATTAGAAAATTGCTGTTGGGGGCCTCTGTATGTATTGTTACCTTCAATGACATCAACTATTTGTCTAATAGCTACATCTAGACCTTGGAAATATAGGTCTATGTACAGGTTTTGGGTCAAAATTGCTGGAAGGATGGAATTATCCATTCTAATAGGTATAAAGACAATTCTTTCCTTGGCTTTTCTGAATAAAGCATTTTGCCATTCTAACTTTACCATATTGCTCGAAAGGCTATTTTGAGAAATAAAAAATAGAAAGAATTTGCAATTGCTCAACCCTTCATTCATTTTGTCTATTATCCCATCTCCAGGTTGTATAGACCAAGAATCATAAAAAACTTTATCAATACCATAGATTGACTTTAATCTTAAAGCAACCTGTTCAACGACAGGCTTATCTTTGTAATTATGTGATAAAAAAATCATATGTTCAAAATTGTTTGTTATAAATAATATGGTACGTATGTCATTAATTTCTTTGCCACGATGTCTGTGTTGGCTACTTTTATAAGACCAGCTTCAAGTGTATCTGCAATGATTCTTGAAGCTACAGAAGAATCTGTCTTTTTGAGATTAAATCGCTCTCTTACAGATTGATTGTTCATGGTTTTGCCATCCTCGTTGATGAGGCATGCATGTTGATAGCAGGCTTCAACCTTTTCTTCCTTTGTCATGTCTGTAAGTTTTTTGTGTGGGAAAAGTGTTACTCTTGTACACATTTCTTCCTTAGCGATTTTAGCGGCAGGTAAGTGCATGCCTTCTATTGCTGCAACAGCTCTATCTATGCCACTTCCACGTCTCTCACAAAAGCCCAATAGGAACATTTGTTCAGCCAATTTCTCATTACGTGAGTTTGGAGGTAAATCTATCAAACGATTGACATCATTCAATGGCGCTCCAGGGTTGGTGATGATGATGCGATTGGAAAAGATCTCAATTGTAATGCTTATTCCAGAAATGCCAAAGTCTTGGTGTACTAAAGCATTTGCAACAAACTCACGGATGGCAACACGAGGGTAGGCTGCTATTCCTTCACGTTTAACCTCGATGCTTTCTGTTGATACATACTTCATAATGAAATCGACTAATCCTTCAAAGCCAATGGCATAGCCATATTGACCTACTTGCTCAATCACCATATCACGGTTGTTTGTGCCTACATATTTGCGTACAATGACTTTTCGGTTTGCCAATCCTTCAAAGTCATTCAGATTGTTGGCAAACAGAATGGCTCCAAGATTGGTAATGCTCCATTCGTCACCTTCGCCTATGCAGAAGCCATATTCTGACATTCTTGAAATTACACTATCTACATTTTGAGGAGTGTCTTTGTCTAAGAGTTCGAAGAATTTTCTAAAATTCAAAAGATGAAGTACATCATTCTTTGTTAAATCTCTTTTTGTAATTCTTGCTTCAAAGCTTAAACCTTGTGAGGTTGCTATCATATTGCGTACTTGCAGTTCTGACATTTTGCGTGTTTGTCCATTGACTCTGCAATATGATTCGTGATAGTCCTTGCCACGTAAGAAGATAGGCTTCTCTCTTTGTTCTGGAACATAGATGAACAAAACTGGATTTCCTTCATATTCAAGGACAGCGTGGTCTATGTCTAAAGCTTGTGAAAGGTTATTGTGCGCAATATTGCCCATGTGCTTAACGATTTTCTCAATCTCTTCTTTTGATAAGGTTGAGAATGTAGCATCATCATTTACGCCATAAGCAAACATTCCGCCACCTTGATGGTTGCTGAATGCGCATATATGTTGAGCCAACCTGTCGGTTTTGGTTGATAGGTTGCTCTTCCAGTCGAGTTCGCTCAGTTCATGCGGAATCGGGGTTAAACTCGCCTTTAGTATATCTATAGCTTTATCTTTCCAATTCATATCTATTTTTTCTGATGGAATTTACTTTGCAAATAAAAACCTTCTGAATATCAGTTGTTTATGTAAAATTGGAATTTACTTTGCAAATAAAAACCTGTTTCTTTATACCTCTTTAAACGAGGTCTGTTTATCTTTATTGTCTGTAGCTTCCAAAAGCTGCTCCAGAGTTGTGAAGTATGGCTCTTTCTTATAAGGATTTGCGGACTTCTTCAAACGGAGTATCTTGCCAGTCTCACCTTCAAAATCTATTTTAGCCTCGCTGCTTTCCAAATCGAATGTGAGATAATACTCTTTATCTGCGGAGAACCCTTTCTTCTTTAGGTCTTCGCCAGAAACGATTCTTGCTCCATTTCCTGTAAGTTGAAAAATTGCTTTGTCTTTTTTATTGTGCATAACTAAGAACTTGCAACTCTCAAAGCCTGGGACTAATCTCAATGAACCACTTTCAAAACCTGCTCTTGTATAGTAGAGCCTATTTTTGAGTACCATATCCCACTGCTCAGGCTTGCAATATCCTACGAGAACCATAGCATTCTTGCCCTCTAATGGAAGTTTGTAAACTAAACCTCTTTGAGGTATGGCTTTCTCAACATATTCTGCACTCAATGTTTTTTCTAAAAGAATATTTTTCAAGTGCTCATATAATTGTGGGCTGTCTTCATCTTCGTGCCCAAAATGGTCTTTACGACTCTTACTTTTTGGCAATAATGGAAATGCACCAATATTAACACTTTCCACGCTGTTGCTGTAGTATCGTTTGGCAATGGTCTCGTTGTCGCCACGACCAGGGAAGAGAATGTAACCACCTATAACCTCTTTGTTGGAATGCTCTTTCTTGTCTGTACCATAGTATATGGCATCACGATAACGATGCATTTGGTTAATCGCATCAGAAGGTGGATAATCACCGCCATGCAATTCCTGTATCTCTTCAAGATCGTCTTTCTCAATGTCTTTGTCAAGACGTTTATCGGTCACAACACGATACTTAGCATCATATAGGTAGGTAAGAAGAATTTCAGAACCATCTTCCTTCTTGATATTCAAGACAATGTCAGGTCGCTGCTCCGTGGTCGCCGTATGCACGCCAAAATCATCTGAATTTCTTCTATTGAATGTATGCTGATAGTGTAGAGTTACAACATCGCTACGATGGGCACGCATTTGTTCTGCCCACTCGGAAGTATCATCTGCATCTGGAGTAGGGTAGTTGAATGTGACTGTATGCTCCAGTCGTGAGTTGGAGAATGGGTTGAGTAACGAACCTGCTGGCTCTGAAATCAACTTTTCATAGAGAGGGTTTTCTTGCTCAATATGTAGTAGTTGCTTTACCATTCGTTTCATCTTGATGAAGCACCATAATTCGTATATCTCCCATATCTGAAGTGTTCCAATGTTGGATGCTCCATTATATAAGTCGATGCCACGGCGTAACTTAATCCAATCTTTATATACTTGTTGATAACCAGAACGACTTTGGAGTACCATGCTATCTTGGCTCATTCCTTCAAATTTTCCCACAGTTCTGAAGAAGGGGTTGTGCTCCAACTTATGAATACGTTCTTTGTAACCGACAAGTCGTTTGCGATGGTCTTCTGACAATTCATCGTTTCGGTTGTTTGTCAACACTTCATTGAGAATCTTTGCGAGCCTCTTTCCGATATGATTGAGAGTATGTTTGACAAAACGGTTCTCACGTGTATTTACCGTACTTTCGCTTTCTTTCAACTCAAACCAGTGATTGTCGAGTTTCTTGGCAAGCTTATTCTCTGCATACTCATCTTCAAGCGCAGGAGTCCAACGCTTGATTTTTTCTACTTTGGCATACGTGTTGTATGTTCGTACGTTTTGGTGTGGACGACGAAGAATCAACTCGATATTTTTCAAGTAGTCATTGATAATGTCCTCAAAGATATTCATCCAGACAATATCATTTTTGACACGTCCTCTTGTCAACTGTTGGTAGGTTGTAGCAAGATAACGGAAAATAACATCGTTATATTCTTCATTTACGTCATTGAGCAGAGATTTGTAGTCGTGTTTTGTGTCAAGTTTAGGGCTTACAACTTCAAATGTGACCCATGCTTGCTTGGTCTTCCCACCATGCTGATATTCAAATTCAAGTTTGAATACACCAGGCTCATTTAAGAAACTAACGTTTCCTGATAAGCCGACCACATTGCCATCGTAATCTCTATCCACGAAAAAGGCAGCTTCAATGTCTTTACGGACATGAAGTACTTTTGGGGTAGTCTTTCCAAGAAAACCAGTTTTGAAGCGTATGGCTATGTTGTATTCGCATGTCTCGAACATGACTGGGCGTTGTTCTTCCCAAAGCTGACCTACTTCTCCAATCTCACATAGCTCTTTGGAGTCGTATTTATATAGTTTTAGATGACAAGCATCTTTTGAGGCGTACTTGCAGTATCGCTCTTCGTATGGTACGATTGATTCTTGCTTGGGATCGTTGTCATGGTCTATGCGACCTTTGAAACGTTCCCATGCATACGACAAGTCTTCGCTACGTACGATGACTTGATAGTCTCCATTGCTATGTTCAAATCGTAATGCTTCCATCTTCTGATTCCTTTTTATGGCCAGAAACGAGTGAAACTCTGGCGGTTCAGTCTTTCTATCATTTCCGACAATTTATCAACAGCCATGTATTCGTCCTTGTTCTCATCATTGTGTTGTGGTGCAATCTCTCTTAACCAATTAAGTTTGGTAAACTCATGACCATCTTCTGCTTGGTCAGAAAGTTTATTGGCATTGCGTTCTTTATCAGAAATGTGGAACATTTCATCGTCACCTTCAACACGTGGAAGAATTTTCATAAGGAGAATCTTGTCTATGGCAGTCTCTACATATTGCTTGAAAATGTCAAATGTAATTTCTTTTCCATCTTCATTTGCTTGGTCAAGCAGTACAGCAAGATAGATAGTTAACTCATTCATTACACGATAGCTAACGGTGAATGGTGTTCCGTTCAAAACCTTGTTGATTGCTTCAAGGCGTTGTGGAAGTCCAGTCTCTCCCTTACCTATTATATAATTATGAATATCCTCGTTTTCGTTTACGATAGGACACTTCTTGATTACCTCCTTCGCAGAAACATATTTTGCTTGTAGATCATCCATCGTAAGTGGTTGCTCCGTATAAGTCAATTCATTCTTATCATTGAAAATGTCTGAAAGAGCACCACCGTTCATCTCTATTGTCATGGCTCGGTCAATCACTTTACGTGAGAACTGATGGGTAGTATCGTCCATGTTTACTGTTCCTACTATGAAGACGTTTTCTGGTAGAGTTAGACCAACTTCTGTTAAAGTCTTTGCTTTGTTACTTGGCACCTTTTCCATTGCCTTCGCATCTGTAATTTCGTACAGTTTCATGTAAATGTCTCTGTCCGTTTGGCATGATGGGTAACCTTCCCCTTTATCGTCTTTACCTACTTTGCCAATGCTCTTGAAGTATTCTTTGTCTATGAGAACACCACTTTTAATGCTGGCTTCACCATCTTCGGTCTCTATGCGTTTTCTGGTTTCAAGTACGCTAAGGAACTCAGCAAAATATTGTTCTACAGGTGCAAGATTCATTTCGTCAAGGCAAACGAAGAATGGCACATCAGGGTACATCTTTGCCTTTACCAAGAACTTTACGAACTTGGTAAACATATATTGTTTGTTAAGATTACTCCAATATCCAAGCAATTCTGTAGAATCGTGCCAATTAGGCTTGACTTCTATCATACAATAGTTGCCTGGCTCTGTTCCGTCGGCATCTTGCAGCTCTTTTGGACAAGAATCAAATGCAAATTCTCTGACAATTCGGCTTTTACCCGTACCGCTGATACCAGCCAGCAGCATGAATGGCTTTGTGCGTAGTGTCGATGCAAAGGATTGCTTTGCTTTGGTAATTATTACGGATGGTTTTGTATGTGTTTTGATTCTTTTTTGTACCGTTTTGATAATTTCATCAGCACTGTTGATGTCTTCTATGTGAAGTTCGTCTCTATGTTTCATATACCACAAAAAATAATTTGGTCTAAAAATTAGCAAATTAAAAGTTGAACTTGCATTGAATCTTTTGGGATGAAGATATATTCCATGTAGGTATGCTTCTCTAACATATTCCCCATAAGTTTGAAAAGTCGATGTCGGATTTATATTTTCATTTTCAGACTTACACAATACTTCAGGTGGCATACCAACAAACATAACATCGTGGTTGGCAACATCTTGTTTATAGATACCGATACAATAGCATTCTTTATTTTGCAAATCAACATTTGAATAATCTCTATAGTTTGTTGCAGGCTTGAAATTCTTCAAGTCAGGAATCCATACAGAGTGTGGACCAAGTTGAGTTCTTAATTCGTCATCGTGTCCTCTTCCGTTTCCACCTTCGTAAAGAATGAAAACATATACATAGAAGATATGATCACTGAATGCTTCACCAATAAAACTTCCTTTTAGTAAGAAGTCAATTCTTTTGTTTCTATTGCCTTTTTTTGAAACTATCTCAAAATTCATTAAGCCATGAAAATATTTGTTCATTTGGAAAATGAACTCTTCATCTGCATTATAGTCTGTGCATGGTAGCCCAGAGATTAAGGGGAAATTATTCCCCCTAGTATCTACAATTTTTGTCATGACTCATATTTACTTTAAAAGTATAATTTTTTTATAGTTTTGGCAATCGGTTCTACAAGCTTGGGAGGGACTGCGTTGCCTATTAATCTCCATTGATCGGAAAAATTCCCGAGGAAAATATAATCGTCAGGGAATGTTTGTATTCTTTGAATTTCTTGGATTCTTAGAAATCTATTTTTCCAATGAAAGGGTCCCATATTGTTAGAAAAGCTTGCTTGTATTGTCCATGAAGGCTTCTCTGGAGAAAGCTTGAGCAGGAACGACCAGTACCGTGAACGCCATTTGAAAATGGGATTAGGATAACCTCTTTTTTCTGTGAAGAAAAGATAATTATCTCCTGGTGGTACTAAAGGAAGTAGGTGCTTATGCTTAGAACCTGCAAGGCGGTCTTTGTCTTCTGGTAAATCATAATCTATATCTCCAATGACATCTCCGCAGGTTACCCATTTCTTTTTCCCGTCTTCTCCATTCTCAGAATGAGTTTCTTCAGGAAAGATAAAGTCTTTCAACTCTTTTTTGACCCCTACGCAAATAAATCGTTGACGTATTTGGGGAACTCCATAGTTTGCTGCATTTATGACCTTATAGACGATTTTATACCCAAGTCTTTCGCTTTCTTCTTTTACCATATCTAGGGCAGCTTTATGGGGTTTGAAAACAAAACCTGCTACATTCTCGAAAAAGAAAAACTTTGGGTTTAATTCTTCCAATGCTCTAAAGTAATTGCTTACTGTTAAAAAGCCACTTTCGTCCTCTATTCCTCTTTTTTTGTCAGTTCTGTAAAATCTTGATTTAGAGAAAGGAGGACATGGCGGACCGCCTACAAGACCGTCTATTTCACCGTATTTCTTGCGAACGTCCTTGAAGTTTACATTGGCAATACTTGAGCATATCACCTCAGCGGCAGGAAAGTTTTTTTTAAAACTTTCACATGCGTTGTCCCAATTGTCATTAGCAAAAATTGTTTTGAATCCTGCATTTTTAAATCCAAAATCAATTCCTCCTACCCCTGAGAAAATACTTACTATTTTTGGCATTTTATTATATATACTTTACTAGATGTTCTACAAAGCGCTGCCCTAGTATGGAAGGGACAGCGTTTCCTATTTGCTTTTGAATTGTTCTTCTGTTTCCAACAAACTTATAGTCCATCGGAAAGGTCTGAATCGCTGCCACTTCATTCACTCTTAGTCTTCGGTTGTTCCAATGAAACGGACCAACCCAAGGACCTGGTTGTGCGGCAATAGTCCACGAGGGTTTCAGAGGATGTAACTTTAACAAGAAGTTCCAGTAGCGTTTGTTGGCAACAAATTTGGGATATGGATAGCCATCACGTGCGGACAAGGCTATGTAATTGTGCCCAGGTGGAATCTCGCTTAATTCATAGTCATATGTCTTTCCTGTTGTCTTTTCTTCTTCCTCTTCAAATTTTGGTAAGTCAAATCTGCCAATCCAATCAATAACATTTACTTTAGAGACCTCTTCTTCGCTTAAGGTTTGAGGCTCTCCTTCTATGTCTTTTAGACTTGCGAGATATATGACTCGTTTTCTTTTTTGAGGAATTCCATATTCAACGGCATTTGCTAATATCTGTTTGAACTTATATCCCATTTTTGTCAGTTCGTTTTCTATGTACTCAACTACAGGCCTGTTCGTAGGATGTAGTATACTTTCTACATTCTCAAGCAAAAAACCATCAGGTTTTATCTCTGAGATGATGCGAAGGTATTCGCCAACCATATTTCGTTCATCTTCAAAAGCTTTTCTTTTCTCATTCGTAATCCAATACCCAGCTTTAGAAAATGGTTGACATGGAGGACCTCCTACCAAAATGAGTTTTTCTGGATTGTTCTTCTTTATCACTTTGTTGTAAAAGGACGCTTGTATTTCTCTAACGTCGGCGCAGTTATGTTCTGCATGTGCAAAGAAAGGATTGGCATTCATCGTTTCTATAGTTGCAGGTTCAAAGTCTAATGTGGAAATGACTTTTACTCCTGCCATTTGAACTCCGATGTCGAGCCCTCCACAACCAGAAAATAATGAAATTGCACAAGTTTTACTTTCTTGTATTTGGTTTAGCATCGGCATACAAAGATAGTTTTTATCAGCATAGTCGATGTAGATAAAATCAGAATCTTGCCTAAAGCTATCGAAAGACTCCAATAATGGCGTCTTCTGTACATCACAGATGTTATTTATGTATTTTTTGTTGAATTTATATATCATCTTATAGTATTGTTCTTTTGCTTACCCGAAAATTAAAAAATAAAAGTTCGGACGCTTAGCTTTTTTTTATCGGCCACAGTAAATCCTTTATGTCTACGTCCAAGTATTTGGCAATCTCTACAAGAGTTTCCAAATTGGGTTGCATGGTGTTGGTACACCATTTCGACACTGTTCCTGGGTCTTTGCCCAATTGTTGGGCTAACCACTTGTTGGTTCGCTTTTTTTCAGCGAGTACAACTTTTAGTCTATTTATATCTTTGTCCATTGTTGGATAGTTTTGATATTTGCACACAAAGGTACGCAAAAACTTGGAGAATAAAGAATATGAGTTGTGATTTTTATGATTATTTATAGAATTGTATAGCAATAAGTTGTTTTATATTCCAATTTTCCTGTAAGGTTGACAGTTGAAAACCCTTAGTGAAATTCAACTTGTCAACCTAAATACTTGACAACCTCAAAGTATTCTTTCTTTTGCAGAATGAATGAAGAGATTCTGCAAAAGAGTGGGTGCAAGGAATGGGTGCAAGTAGTGTCTTGAATGAAAAAGTGGTTGGAAGAGTGGACCAAGATAGCACTGCTTGGAAAGATGGGTGCAATATGGGTGCAATTTTGATATGTATGTAAAAAGAAAAATCCCGCAAATCGTTGATTTGCAGGACTTTAATGAATGCGCTTCAAGATGGGCTTGAACCAACGACCCCCTGATTAACAGTCAGGTGCTCTAACCAACTGAGCTATTGAAGCAGTTTGCTATGAAAGAAGATGAGTTGTGAGGCTAACCTGAAACTCTCTTGCGCTTCAAGATGGGCTTGAACCAACGACCCCCTGATTAACAGTCAGGTGCTCTAACCAACTGAGCTATTGAAGCGTTTTTTCTGTAAAGAACATGACGTTCCTTATTTGCGTGTGCAAAAGTACTAACTTTTCTTCATTCTGCCAAATTTTTTGCTGACTTTTTTCGCTTTTTCCCTAAAAAAGTGTATTTTTTCTTATCTTTGTGCCACTTTTTGCCTATTTTATGGTGTTTTTCGCAAAGAAATGAGTACTTTTGTGGTCGAAAACTTCTCCCGAGGGCGAATGCCGTGAAGAGGGGGAGGAAATAACCAATAAGTTGAATCATATACAATTAAATAAGGTAACAATGAAAAGAATACTGTTCTCCTTGCTTATGGTGCTCCTGGCGGTTCCTACTTTTGCCCAGGTTGACAAAGATCATGACTTCAAAGCCGCAAAGAATATGGAAATATTCAATGCCATCTACAAGAATCTCGATTTGATGTATGTTGATACGCTCGATGCTGAAGTTGTGGTCGGAAATGGTATCAATGCCATGTTGCGTAGTCTTGACCCTTATACTACCTATTATCCAGAGCAGAAGATGAAGGAACTCAAGAACCTGCTCACCGGCAAGTATGCGGGTGTAGGTGCGGTGATACGCTACAATTTCCAGTTGCAGCGCGTCTGTATCAGCGAGCCTTACGAGAATATGCCTGCTGCAGAAGTGGGACTGAAGAAGGGTGACATCATCCTGAGTATTGATGATGAGGATATGACCAATAAGGAGGTGAGCTATGTCAGCGATCATCTTCGTGGTGAACCGGGTTCTTCTTTCATGCTGAAAGTTAAGCGTCCAAGTACAGGCAAGACGATGAAGGTGAAGGTAACACGCCGTACCATCCAGTTGCCGTTCTTGCCTTATTATGGCATGTTGGAGGGTAACATCGGTTACATCAACTTCAATTCCTTTACCGAGCAGTCTGCCAAGGAAGTGCGTCGTGCTTTCATCGATTTGAGAAAGCAAGGAGCCAATAGCCTTGTCTTCGATCTGCGTAATAATGGTGGTGGTTCTGTTACCGAAGCGGTCAGTATCATCAATATGTTCTTGCCTAAAGGTAAGACAGTCTTGGAGATGAAGGGAAAGTTGCAGCGTTCTAATCATGTTTATAAGACCACGGTTGAACCGATAGATTCCGTTATGCCGATGGTGGTATTGGTGAACGAGAATTCTGCCAGTGCTAGTGAAATCATGAGCGGCAGTCTGCAGGATTATGACCGTGCTGTAATATTAGGTACGCGCACGTATGGAAAGGGATTGGTGCAGACTACCATGGATTTGCCTTATAACGGACAGGTGAAACTCACTACTGCTAAATATTTCATTCCTAGCGGTCGATGCGTTCAGGCACTCAACTATAAGCACGATAAGGGCGGTTATGTGGAGCATGTTCCCGACTCTCTTACCAAGGTGTTCTATACCGCAGGTGGCAGAGAAGTGAGAGATGGAGGTGGTGTGAAGCCGGATGTAGAAGTAAAGCCTGATTCTTTGCCAAACATCGCCTTCTATCTGGCTGGTGCCCGCGACAGTAATGAGGTGATGCTTAATTATGAGGTTGATTATATCGCCAAGCATCCTGCTATTGCTCCTGCGAAGGAATTCTCGCTGACCGATGCCGACTATGATGAATTCAAGACACGCGTGTTGAAGGCTAACTTCCAGTACGACCGTGAAACAGAAAAGTATCTCAAGGACTTGGAAAAACTCGCTAAGTTTGAAGGCTACTACGATGATGCCAAGGCAGAGTTTGAGGCTTTGAAGAAAAAGCTGAGCCATAATGTGGCAAAGGATCTGGATTATAACAAGGATTACATCAAGCATCTGTTGGAAAATGACATCGTTTCTGCCTATTATTTCCAGCGCGGTGCCATCCAGAATTCCATGCGTTACGACAAGCAGATTAAGGAAGCAGTAAAATTGCTGAATTCTCCATCAGAATACGAAAAAATACTGCATCCTGTGAAGAAATAAGTACAAAAACGTGCACAATCGATTAAAAATGTGCACGTTGCGAATAAAAAGTTGCATTTTTTTTGGCTAATCACAAAAATATTTGTAATTTTGCAACGTTCAGTGGAATGAGGGGCTCACAAGAGTTCCTCATTTTATTTTAATAAGGTATATATGATTGATAAAAACGTCGTAAAAAAATTAGTTGAAGAATGGCTCCAAGATAAGGAATATTTCTTGGTAAGCATTGAAATCAGTCCCGACGATAGAATCGTTGTTGAGATTGACCATGCCGATGGAGTATGGATTGAGGATTGTGTTGCCTTGAGTAAGTATATTGAGGATCATTTGAACCGTGACGAGGAAGACTATGAGCTCGAAGTTGGCTCTGCAGGCTTGGGTCAACCGTTCAAAGTTCCGCAGCAGTATATCAATTTCATTGGCAAGGAGGTAGAGGTGCTTGATGCCGACGGCAAGAAGGTGAAGGGTATCTTGAAAGCTGTTGAAGGAAATGACTTCACAGTTGGCGTTGAAGAAAAGGTAAAGGTTGAAGGTAAAAAACGTCCGGTTAAGCAGGAGGTTGATCACGTTTACCAGATGGATAAAGTAAAATATACAAAATACATAATTAGTTTCAATTAAGTTATGGCTAAAAAAGAGCAAGAATTGACAGCGAGTATGATTGATACATTCCGCGAGTTTAAAGAAACAAAGAATATCGACCGTACTACATTGGTAAGTGTATTGGAGGAGAGCTTCCGTAATGTACTTGCCAAGATTTTTGGTAGTGACGAAAACTTTGATGTCATCGTGAACCCTGACAAGGGTGACTTCGAAATTTATCGCAACCGTATTGTTGTTGCTGATGGCGAAGTTGAAGATGAAAATAAGGAAATTACACTTTCTGAGGCTCGTAAGATTGAGCCGGATTACGAGGTTGGTGAGGATGTAAGTGAGACGGTTGACTTCAATAAGTTTGGTCGTCGTGCCATCTTGACTCTTCGTCAGACTTTGGCTTCCAAGATTCTTGAGTTGGAGCATGATTCACTCTACAACAAATATAAGGATCGCGTAGGTCAGGTTATCTCTGGTGAGGTTTATCAGGTTTGGAAGCGCGAGGTTCTGATTGTAGATGATGAGAACAACGAACTCATGTTGCCTAAGACTGAGCAGATTCCTGGTGATACTTACCGCAAGGGTGAGACTGTTCGTGCGGTCATCCTTCGTGTAGACAACGAGAACAATAATCCAAAGATTATCTTGAGCCGTACTGCTCCAATCTTCCTGCAACGCCTGTTGGAGGCTGAGGTTCCTGAGATTGCAGACGGTCTGATTGCAATCCGCCGTATCGCCCGTCTTCCGGGAGAGCGTGCTAAGATTGCTGTTGAAACATTCGATGAGCGTATCGACCCGGTTGGTGCATGTGTAGGTGTTAAGGGTAGCCGCGTTCACGGTATCGTTCGCGAACTTTGCAACGAGAATCTCGATGTCATCAACTACTCAAGCAATACCAAACTCTTCATTCAGCGTGCGTTGGCTCCAGCCAAGGTTTCTTCAATCAATGTTGATGATGAGAACAAGAAAGCAGAGGTTTACTTGCAGCCTGAGGAAGTTAGTTTGGCTATCGGCCGTGGCGGTATGAACATCAAACTGGCTTCTATGCTTACAGAATATACCATCGATGTATTCCGTGAGGTAGACGAGAATGAGGCCGATGAGGATATCTACTTGGATGAGTTCTCTGATGAGATTGACCAGTGGGTTATCGATGCTATCAAGGGCATCGGTCTTGATACTGCCAAGCAGGTACTCAATGCACCTCGCAACTTGCTGATTGAGAAGGCCGACCTCGAAGAGGAGACCGTTGATCATGTACTCAGCGTGTTGCGCGCCGAATTCGAACAATAATTCCCTTGCCAGCGAGTGCTTGCAGGGAATCTAACTTTAAAAATAGGAGAATAAATAATTTATGAGCATCAGATTAAATAAAGCACTACGTGAATTAAATATAGGACTTCAGACGGCAGTTGAATTCCTAGAGAAAAGAAAAGACCTGGGAGATGTCAAGGCAGAACCGAGCTTCAAACTCACCGACCAGCAATACAAGGCATTGAATGATGCCTTCAGTCAGGACAGAGAGGTTCGTGATCAGGCTGAGAAACTCTTTACCAAAAAAGCAAAAGATAAGAAGCGTGCGCCAGAGCAGAAGGACAATCGCGCTGAAAGCTTGTTGGAGTCTAATGGACGGCAGCAGTATAAGCCGCTGGGAAAGATTGACTTGGACAACATCGGTAAGAAGCCTGCTGCAGAGTCTGTTGCGGAAAAGCCTGAGACTGCTGCCGTCAGTCCTGAGCAGAAGAAAGACGCTCCTAAGGCTGAGCAAAAGAAGGAACAGAAGCCACAACAGGCTTCTCAGCATAAACAGCAAATGAAACAGGAAAATCATCAGAAATCACAGCAGTCAAACGCTCAGATGAATAAGCAGAATGTTCCTCAGGGAAAGAAAGAACATCATCATGCTAAGAATGAAACTGCACAGCATTCTGTTGGCGCAGCAGATAACAGCGTGTTTACTCTCAAGAGTGAGAAGAAGTTTACTGCTAATGAGCCTAAGGTGTTGGGCAAGATAGATTTGTCTTCCCTCAACCAGAGCACTCGTCCTAAGAAGAAAACCAAGGAGGAGCGCCGCAAGGAACGTGAGGAGAAAATGGCTCAACAGCACAATGAGCGCAAAAAGCGTGTTCGTATCAACAAAGAACGTGTTGACATCATTGCCGAAGCTAAGAATAATGGTGGAGGTAATGGCAACAACGGCGGTAATAACAAGAAGAACAAGAACCGCAACAGAAATAATAACAATAATAATCGCGGCAATAACAACAACCGCAGCAACCAGCGCCAGATCGAGGTTGATGACGAGGCTGTAGCACGCCAGGTTAAGGAGACTCTTGCACGTTTGACCAGCAAGAGTCAGAACAAGAAGGGTGCTAAGTACCGTAAGGAGAAGCGTGAGGCTGTTCAGGAGAAGTTGCAGGATCAGGCTCGTCAGGAGCAGAAGGAAAGCAAGATCCTGAAACTTACTGAGTTCGTTACCGTTAGCGAGTTGGCTACGATGATGGATATCAGCGTTACTCAGGTTATCTCTACGCTGATGGGCGTAGGTATCATGGTATCTATCAACCAGCGCCTGGATGCAGAGACCATCAATATGGTAGCTGAGGAGTTCGGTTTCAAGACCGAATACGTGAGTGCCGAGGTTCAGGAGGCCGTGAGCGAGGAAGAGGATGATGAGAACGACTTGGTTCCACGTGCTCCAATCGTAACCGTCATGGGTCACGTAGACCATGGTAAGACCTCTTTGCTCGACTATATCCGCAATACCAATGTGATTGCCGGTGAGGCAGGTGGTATTACCCAGCATATCGGTGCATACAGTGTTACGCTGAACAGTGGCCGCAAGGTTACCTTCCTTGATACTCCAGGTCACGAGGCGTTTACCGCCATGCGTGCCCGTGGTGCCCAGGCTACCGATATCGCCATCATCATCATCGCAGCCGATGACTCTGTGATGCCTACCACCAAAGAGGCTATCGCTCATGCCCAGGCTGCCGGTGTGCCTATGGTATTCGCAATCAACAAGATTGATAAGCCAGGTGCTAACCCAGACCGTATCCGTGAGGACTTGGCTAACATGAACCTGCTCGTTGAGGAGTGGGGTGGTAAGTATCAGTGCCAGGAAATCAGTGCCAAGAAGGGTATCGGTGTTCACGATTTGCTCGACAAGGTGCTCCTCGAGGCTGACATGCTCGACTTGAAGGCTAACCCTAACCGTCGTGCTACAGGTACCATCATCGAGTCTTCTCTCGACAAGGGTCGTGGATATGTTTCTACCGTATTGGTTGCCAACGGTACCCTGAAGGTAGGCGACATCGTACTCGCCGGTACTTCTTGGGGGCGTGTCAAGGCGATGTTCAATGAGCGTAATGCCAACATCAAGTCAGCAGCTCCTGCTGAGCCAGCTATCATCCTCGGTTTGAATGGTGCGCCTACTGCAGGTGACCAGTTCCACGTAATCGAGACAGAGCAGGAGGCTCGCGAAATCGCCAACAAGCGTGAGCAGCTGCAGCGTGAGCAGGGCTTGCGTACTCAGAAGCGCTTGACCCTGGGTGATATCTCTCACCGTATCGCACGTGGTGAGTTCCATGAGTTGAACGTCATCGTGAAGGGTGATACCGATGGTTCTGTTGAGGCTTTGAGCGACTCATTCATCAAGCTTTCTACCGAGAAGGTTCAGGTGAACGTGGTGAACAAGGCTGTGGGTCAGATTTCAGAGAACGACGTGATGCTGGCATCTGCTTCAGATGCAGTCATCGTTGGTTTCCAGGTTCGTCCATCTGCCGATGCTCGTAAGGCTGCCGACCGTGAGGGTGTTGAGATCAACACATACTCTATCATCTACGATGCTATCGATGATATCAAGAGTGCGATGGTTGGTATGCTCGACAAGGTGAAGAAGGAAATCGTTACCGGTCAGGTTGAGGTTAAGCAGACCTTCAAGATTTCTAAGGTGGGTACTATTGCCGGTTGTCTCGTTACCGAGGGTAAGGTACACGCTAAGGATAAGGCTCGCGTCATCCGTGACGGTATCGTGATACGTACTGCAGAAATCGATGCCTTGAAGCGTTACAAGGACGATGTTAAGGAGGTGGTTACCGGTATGGAATGTGGTTTGAGCCTCGTCAACTACAACGATATCCAGGAGGGAGACGTTATCGAGACCTTCACTGAGATTGAGGTAGAGCAGAAGCTTTAATAAAGTGAAGAGTGAAGAACGAAAAGCGAAGAATTCATTTGTTTTTCGCTCTATCATATATATAATAAGGTAGGGATGAGTCCTCAGCGGCTTATCCCTATTTAGGGTTAAAATAACGAACGGTTATTCTAAATAACAATGGCAGAAATAGAGAAAGAACAGAATCAGGTTGTCAAGGATGTGATAGACCAGAAATACGAGTATGGTTTTACCACCGATGTACATACTGAAATCATAGAAAAGGGTCTCAACGAGGATGTTGTGCGCCTGATCTCGCAGAAGAAGGGAGAGCCAGACTGGATGCTCGAATTTCGTCTGAAAGCCTACAATTACTGGAAGACGCTCAAGGAGCCAAAGTGGGGACACGTTCACGTGCCACCTATTGACTACCAGGAGATTTCATACTATGCCGACCCTTTGGCAAAGAAGCCAAAAAACCAGGAGATTGATCCTGAGTTGGAGAAAACATTCGACAAACTCGGTATTCCTCTGGAGGAGCGTCTGGCTTTGAGCGGTACCGCTGTAGATGCCATCATGGACTCTGTGTCGGTGAAGACTACCTTCAAGGAGAAACTCCGTGAGAAGGGCGTCATCTTCTGCAGTATTGGTGAGGCTGTGAAGGAGCATCCTGATCTGGTAAGAGAGTATCTGGGAACCGTGGTTCCTTATCGTGATAACTTTTATGCAGCCTTGAACAGTTGCGTATTCAGTGATGGCTCATTCGTTTATATTCCTAAGGGCGTCCGCTGCCCGATGGAGTTGAGCAGTTACTTCCGCATCAATGCCCGTAACACCGGTCAGTTTGAGCGTACATTGATCATCGCCGATGATGGAGCCTACGTTTCTTACCTGGAGGGATGTACAGCGCCAATGCGTGATGAGAACCAGCTCCATGCGGCTATCGTAGAGATTATCGTCAAGGATAATGCTGAGGTGAAATACTCTACCGTTCAGAACTGGTATCCTGGTGATGAGCATGGTAAGGGTGGTGTGCTGAACCTGGTAACCAAGCGAGGCGACTTGCGCGGTGTGAACTCTAAGTTGAGCTGGACTCAGGTAGAGACGGGTTCTGCGATTACCTGGAAGTATCCTTCCTGTATCTTGCGTGGCGACAACTCTGTAGCTGAGTTCTACAGCGTAGCTGTTACCAACAACTATCAGGAGGCTGATACCGGTACCAAGATGATTCACATGGGTAAGAACACCAAGAGTACCATCATCTCGAAGGGTATCTCGGCAGGTCATAGCCAGAACTCCTATCGTGGTCTGGTTCGTGCCACATCCAATGCCGATAATGCGCGCAACTACAGTTCCTGCGACTCCTTGTTGCTGGGCAGCGATTGTGGAGCGCATACCTTCCCATATATGGATGCCCATAACGACACAGCCGTGTTCGAGCATGAGGCAACTACCTCGAAGATTTCAGAAGACCAGCTCTTCTATTGCAATCAGCGAGGTATTCCTACCGAGGAGGCTGTCGGCTTGATCGTAAACGGTTATGCCAAGGATGTGCTCAACAAGTTGCCTATGGAGTTTGCCGTTGAGGCACAGAAACTCCTGAGTGTTTCACTCGAAGGAACCGTAGGATAGTTATCATAATTCTCGATGAAATCGATAAAAATTGACTAAAATTATGTTAGAGGTAAAGAATCTGCATGCTACTATTGCAGGCAAAGAAATATTGAAAGGTATCAACCTGACTATCAACGATGGTGAGATACATGCTATCATGGGACCTAACGGTTCCGGTAAGTCAACCTTGAGCGCTGTGCTTACAGGTAACCCTCTCTATACCGTAACCGAGGGTGAGGCTATCTTCAACGGCAAGAACCTCCTGGATATGAAGCCAGAGGACCGTGCCCGTGAAGGCTTGTTCCTCTCTTTCCAGTATCCGGTGGAGATTCCTGGCGTATCCATGACCAACTTCATGCGTGCGGCTATCAATGCCAAGCGTGAGTATCAGGGTTTGGAACCATTGAATACAAGCGAATTCATGAAGCTGATGCGTGAGAAGCGCGAGTTGGTGGAATTGGACAGCAAGTTGGCTCGCCGTTCAGTAAACGAAGGTTTCTCGGGTGGTGAGAAGAAGCGCAACGAGATTTTCCAGATGGCTATGCTGGAGCCAAAGCTTTCTATTCTCGATGAAACCGACTCTGGTCTCGATGTGGATGCGATGCGTATTGTAGCAGATGGTGTGAACAAGATGCATACCGACAAGACATCTGCCATCGTCATCACTCACTACGAGCGTCTGCTCGATATGATTAAGCCAAGTGTGGTTCACGTACTCTATAAGGGTAGAATCGTGAAGACTGCCGGTCCTGAACTTGCCAAGGAGATTGAGGCTCGTGGCTACGACTGGATCAAGGCAGAAGTAGATGAGAAATAATAGGGAGGATGGCTATGCATTCAGAAAAACAATATTTAGACTTGTATCAGTCTTCTTCGAGAATAATCAAGAAGAACAGTGCTGAGGTGCTCAATGCGGTGCGCGATGCTGCGTTTGAGAACTTCCGTCGCTTGGGCTTCCCTTCCCGAAAGGTAGAAAGATACAAGTACACAGATATGAGCGCCATCTTCGAGCCAGATTATGGCTTGAACTTGAATCGTCTGGAAATTCCGGTAGATCCATACGAAGCTTTCCGCTGCGATGTGCCTAATCTGAGCACTTCGCTCTACTTCGTGGTAAACGATGCTTTTTATAATAAAGCATTGCCTAAAGTAGAGCTTCCGGAGGGCGTAATCGTGGATTCTTTGAACAAGATTGCTGCAGAAAACCCTGAATTCATCGGGAAATACTACGCTAAGATTGCCAAAACCGACGAAGATGGCATCACCGCATTGAATACATTCCTGGCACAGGATGGCTTGCTGATTTATGTTCCAAAGAATGTAAAGGTAGAGCGAACCATTCAGGTCATCAATATTCTCCGTTCGGATGTTGATTTGATGGTAAACCGCCGTGTACTCATCGTGATGGAACAGGGTGCTGAGGCTAAGTTCCTCTTCTGCGACCATGCAGCCGATGATAAGAACTTCCTCGCAACCCAGGTTATCGAGGCTTATGTAGGCGAGAATGCCAGTCTCGACCTCTATTGTCTGGAGGAGACTCATTACAAGAACCGCCGTGTCAGCAACGTTTATATCGAGCAGCAGGCTAACAGCCGTGTAAACCATAACGTCATCACGCTTCATAACGGTATTACCCGCAACCGCCTTGACCTCATATTCAAGGGCGAGGGAGCTGAGTGTTTCTGCAATGGTTGTGTGATTGCCGACAAGAACCAGGTGGTTGATAACAATACGCTTATCGATCATCAGGTGGGTCATTGTACCAGCAACGAGCTTTATAAGTATGTACTCGATGGTGAGGCACGTGGTGCTTTTGCCGGTAGAGTGTTGGTTCGTCATGGTGCCCAGAAGACTATTTCTCAGGAAACCAACCAGAACCTCTGTGCAACGAAGACAGCCCGTATGTTCACCCAGCCGATGCTGGAGATTTATGCCGATGATGTGAAGTGTGCGCACGGTAGTACTGTTGGTCAGCTCAACGATGCCGCCCTGTTCTATATGCAGCAGCGTGGTGTGAGCCGTGAGGAGGCTAAGTTGCTCCTTCAGTTTGCGTTTATCAACGAAGTCATCGACAAGATGGAGCTGGAGCCATTGCGTGATCGCCTGCATCATCTCGTAGAGAAGCGATTCCGTGGTGAACTCAATAAGTGCGAGGGCTGCAAGCTTTGCAAGTAGATAATATCCTTTTAAAGGAGTTAAGTTCTTAAAAATATGTATGATATCAATCAAGTAAGAGCAGATTTCCCGATTTTATCGAGAAAGGTCTATGATAAGCCATTGGTGTATCTGGATAATGCGGCAACCACGCAGAAGCCATTGTGCGTGCTTGATGCCATGCGCGACGAGTATCTCAATGTAAATGCCAATGTGCATCGTGGCGTTCACTATCTCTCTCAGCAGGCTACCGACCTTCATGAGGCAGCCCGCGAAACCGTGCGCAAGTTTATCAATGCGCCTAAGGTTGAGGAAGTCATCTTTACCCGTGGTACTACAGAGAGTCTGAATCTCGTGGTTTCATCGTTCTGCGATGCCTTTATGAGCGAGGGCGACGAGGTGATTATCTCTACCATGGAGCATCACTCCAATATTGTGCCTTGGCAGTTGCAGGCTGCCAAGAAGGGAATCGCCATCCGAGTAATCCCTATCAACGATAAAGGTGAGATTAACCTCGATGAATTCGCCAATTTATTTACCGAACGCACCAAAATCGTGAGCATTGCCCAGGTGAGCAACGTGCTCGGTACGGTGAATCCGGTAAAAGAAATGATAAAGATTGCTCATGAGCACGATGTGCCTGTCATGGTGGATGGCGCTCAGAGTACTCCTCACTTCGCAGTGGATGTACAGGATATGGATTGCGATTTCTTCGCTTTCAGCGGACATAAGATTTATGGTCCTACCGGTATCGGTGTGCTTTACGGCAAGGAAGAATGGCTCGACAAGTTGCCTCCTTATCAGGGCGGTGGCGAAATGATTGAGAGTGTAAGTTTCGAAAAGACTACTTTCGAGAAGTTGCCTTTCAAGTTCGAGGCTGGTACTCCTGATTATGTAGCTACCCACGGTCTGGCAAAAGCCATCGATTATGTTTCTGCGCTCGGCATGGATAACATTGCCAAGCACGAGCAGGAACTCACTCACTACTGTATGGAGCAGATGCGAACCATCGATGGAATCAGACTTTTTGGTGAACAGGAGGGCAAAGATGCCGTTGTCAGCTTCTTGGTTGGTGATATTCATCACATGGATATGGGAACCTTGCTCGACCGTCTGGGTATCGCTGTACGTACCGGTCATCATTGCGCTCAGCCTTTGATGGACCGCTACGGCATTCTCGGCACCGTTCGTGCCAGCTTTGCCTTGTACAACACCAAGGAAGAAATAGATGCGCTTGTAGCGGGCGTAAAACGCGTGGCTATGATGTTCTAAAGATAAAGACTTTTTAGCCGCATACAGCGCACGTAAAATTCATCATAATTATGTTAGAAAGTCATTATTATAAGGATATGGTAGAGGCTGGCTGCGATGAGGCTGGCAGAGGATGTCTGGCAGGCAGCGTATATGCAGCAGCCGTTATCCTTCCGCCCGGTTATCAGAATGCCGAATTGAACGACAGTAAGAAGCTCACAGATAAGAAGCGCAAGGCGCTCCGCGAGCAGATAGAGCGTGATGCTGTAGCTTGGGCCGTGGGCATTGTTACTCCCGAAGAAATCGATAAAATCAATATCCTCAACGCCAGTTTTCTGGCTATGCACCGTGCCCTGGACCAGCTCAAGGTTCGTCCGGAGGCAGTTATCGTGGATGGTAACCGCTTCAAACCCTACAAGGATTTGCCTTATACAACCATCGTAAAGGGTGACGGCAAGTATCTGTCTATTGCAGCTGCCAGCATCCTTGCCAAGACCTATCGTGATGATTACATGGATGCGCTGGCAGAAGAATATCCGCAGTACGACTGGAAAGGCAACAAGGGTTATCCTACCAAGAAGCATCGTGCTGCCATCAGGGAATTTGGAGCCACTCCATATCATCGCATGAGTTACAATCTTTTAGGAACTGGCGAATTGAGTATAGATTTCAAGGATTAGAGGCTACAAATTTGGTCCTTTAATTTAAAACGAAGTCTGTTTTTTCTGTCGATTATTATAAACGAAAAGGAGGTAAATGCCATCGATAGGTATTTACCTCCTTTTCGTTTTTTCAGACAGATACGGAGAATGTCTAATCTGTCTTTTATCATCAAGGCGATATTAGAAATCGAGGGTGATACCCTTTTCATCAATCTTCTTGTATGTCTTGTCGTTGACAGTCACATTCTTCGAGTTCTTTGCATCGAAGGTGTGATTCTTTGCACTAATCTTGATGTTTTCGAGCTTCACGCCGTCAGTACGGTTGATGACGATACCATACTCAGCATTGTTTACCTCCATATCCCTGATATGGATGTTGCTTACCGGCATCTCTGGGAGACCGTTGAAGTAAGCTGCACGACGGGCTGTGCGGCAGATGACATGGTTGATGTCGATATTGCGGAAGCAAGGTGTTGTCTCGTCTACCTTGAACTTCTGTACCTTCTGGCTCTTAGCCTCATCGCCATCGTTGAGAACCTCAACGGCAGACTTGCCACCGTAGTAAAGGTCGAAGGTGATGACATCTGTCTGAATATCAAACATAGACATGTTGTCGATGTAGATATTCTCTACTATACCACCACGACCGCGGGTACTCTTGAAACGGAGACCTACATCGGTGCCGAGGAACTGGCAGTCGCTCACCTTGATATTCTTTACGCCACCACTCATCTCGCTGCCAACAACGAAACCACCGTGCCCCTTGAATACGGTACAGCCGTTTACGATGACATTCTCGCAAGGAATGCCGCGCTTTCTTCCGTCAGCATCCTTACCGCTCTTGATGCAGATACCATCATCGCCTACATCGAAAGTAGAGTTGACGATAAGTGCATTCTTGCAGCTCTCCAGGTCAAGACCGTCACCATTCTGAGCGTATGAAGGGTTACGAACCAATACATCTTCTATAAGAACGTTCTCGCACATCAGCGGATGGATGTTCCATGCAGGTGAATTCTGGAAGATGACACCATTAAGCCAAACGTTCTTGCAGTTTACGAGACTGATCATTACAGGGCGGAGGAAACGCTTGATCTCATTCCATTCTTCTTCTGAAGCTGGAGTTTTAGGCACATTCATGTTGGCACTGTTGTCTGCCTTCAATGCACCTTCTGATGGGAACCAGTAATCGGCTCTCTTGAATGCACCGCCACGTGAAGTAATCTGCTTCCACTGTGCAGCGGTAACCTTCTGCTTCTTCAATGGGCGCCAGTATTCTCCGTTTCCGTCAATGCACCCCTGACCGGTAATTGCCACGTTGGTAAGATGATGGCCAGAGATAGGCGACTGGCAGCGGCGTGTATCCAAACCCTCAAACGATGTTTCTATAAAAGGATAGTGGGCATCATCTGGTGAGAAAAGGATGACTGCACCTTTTTCGAGATGCAGGTTGATGTTGCTCTTCAATACGATAGGACCTGTGAACCATACGCCCTGTGGAACGATGAGTTTGCCGCCGCCTTTCTGAGTCAGCGCATCGATAGCCTTGGCAAAGGCTGTGGTACAGAGAGAAGAGCCATCTCCAATAGCACCAAAGTCCTTGAGGTTTACCTCATTGGCTGGGAATTGCGGACGGGTCACCTTCTCCATCTGGAATGGTAGATTCTCGTAAAGAGCATCATACTTCTTGATGTCGGTTGCCTGGGCACTTAGCGCCAACAAGCAAGCACATACCATGCTAAAAAATTTCTTCATCTATTTTTTCGGTTTGTTGGGTTATTATATATAAGTTATTTCTTCTGCAAAGATAAATATTATCTTTTGAAAAACCAAAAATAGAAAGGCTTATTCTAAATAAATCGCTGTAAACGTTTTCGTGGAATGGGGGATATGATAGGATGTAAGTGGGTAGATATGCAGGGATAAATGTGTATATATACTAAGGTATATAAACGAAAAAAGGAGAGAAGTAAACTTCTCTCCATCTTGGTACCCAGACCCGGGATCGAACCGGGATGGATTGCTCCACTGGTGTTTGAGACCAGCGCGTCTACCGATTCCGCCATCTGGGCAAATACCACTTTGCTTATTTGCGGTTGCAAAGGTACTAATAATTTTTGAACTGACAAACTTTTTAGTGACTTTTTTTTCAAAAAATGCATTTTTAATGCAGAAACATTAAATTTTTGTTGTTTTTATAGTCCACTTTATTAAATTTCAAGAAAATCTTTGGCACTTTCACGGATAATCACTAACTTTACAGATGAATTTTGAAAACCAACAAAATATTAGACTCAAGATATGAAGAGTAACGGAAATAATTATTGTGTGATATTGGCGGGAGGTAAGGGCCGCAGACTCTGGCCTTGCAGCCGCAGCAACTATCCGAAGCAGTTTGTCGACTTCTTTGGAGTGGGGCGCACCCAGCTTCAGCAAACCTTTGACCGTATGGCAAAGATCGTGCCTGCCGACCATATATTTATCAACACAAATGAAGAATATGTTCAACTGGTAAAGGAACAGTTGCCTGAGGTTCCTGCAGAACGGATATTGGCGGAACCTATTCATCGCAATACGGCACCTAGCATGGCATGGGCCAATCATCGCATCTCGATGCTCAATCCTGATGCCTGCATCATCGCAACTCCTTCGGATCAGGCTATCTTCAATGAAGATGCTTTCCGGGAGAACGTATTGGAAGGTCTGGCTTTTGTGGCTGAACATGACCGTTTCCTGACGATGGGTGTGAAACCAACCCGTCCTGAACCTGGATATGGATATATTCAGATGGGTGAAGCTATCGGCAACGGATTGTATAAGGTGCAGTCGTTTACAGAGAAACCGGAAAGAGAGTTTGCCAAGATTTTTGTAGAGAGTGGAGAGTTCTATTGGAATACGGGTTTATTCCTTTCTAATGTGAAGTATCTGCGTGAGTGTTTTTGCAAGATTCTGCCCCCTGTACTCCGTGATTACGATAAACAGTATCCCGAATTCAGTGTGGAGACAGAGAATGCATACATGAAAGAGAGCTTCTCTTCTTATCCTAATATATCAGTAGATTTCGGAGTGCTTGACAAACCTAGCAATGTCTATATGATGAAGTGTGACTTCGGCTGGGCTGATCTGGGTACCTGGCACAGTATCTACGAGGCGATGCAGAAGAGCAGCGATGACAACGTGGTTATTGATAGCGATGTGATGATGGAGAATTGTCACAACAATGTAATCAAGTTGCCTAAAGGAAAGTTGGCTGTATTGAACGGACTGGATGGTTTCATAGTAGCCGAGAATGACAATGTATTGTTGATATGCAAGAAAGAAGATTCTTCTGCCCTGGTGCGTAAATATGTAAACGAGGTGCAGATGAAGAAAGGCGATGAGTTCGTCTAAGCAAGAGCTTATGAAATAAAGATATAAAAAGAGCTGCGAAGCATATTCGCAGCTCTTTTTCTGTTTGAAACTTCTTGCATTTAAAGTTTCTTGAATTCTGTATAGATCTTATCAGCAATTTCCTTGAACTCTTCCTCTGTGAGTTTGAGATGCTCCTTGCGGAAGTTTACATCAGCTTCGCTGTTCATTGGGATGAGGTGGATATGGGCATGAGGAACCTCCAGACCCAAAACAACCTGCGCCACTTTCTTGCATGGGAAGGCTGCCTTGATAGCCTTGGCTACCTTCTTGGCGAAAACCTCAAACTCAGCCAGGTCTTTGTCTTCCATATCGAAGATGTAATCAACTTCCTTACGGGGAATTACCAGAGTATGACCTTTGCCGATAGGGCTAATGTCGAGGAAAGCATAGAACTTGTCGCTTTCTGCACACTTGTAGCTAGGAATCTCTCCTGCTGCAATCTTTGAAAAAATGCTTGCCATAATCGCTAATCAATTTATAATTAATAATTTATAATACATATTATCTTATTCTCTTTTTGATGTCGTTGCATCGGCTACTTTCATTTTCTGTAGAGTATATCGGGTTGGCTTACATATAACATAAAAAGGAACCGTCATACGGGCATCGCTGCCGATATGATAGTTCCTTTTATTCCGTTTTATTCAAATGAAATCTTGTCGATGCGAAGGTTGATGGTGCCGCGAGGAATCTTGATTTCTGCAACCTCACCTACCTTCTTGTTGAGCAATCCCTGTGCGATAGGAGTCTTGATGGAAATCTTTCCTTCCTTCAAGTTTGCCTCGCTCTCGCTCACGATGGTATAAGTCATCTTTGCCTTGTTAGCCATGTTGGTCATCTCTACCTTCGACATAATCTGCACGCTGTCGGTGCTGAGCTGCTTGGTATCGATAATCTTGGCCTCGGCAATGGTGAGCTTCAGGCGATTGATCTTATCTTCCAGATGAGCCTGTGCCTCTTTAGCGGCATCATACTCAGAATTCTCACTTAAATCACCCTTGTCGCGGGCTTCAGCAATTGCGGCTGATGCCTTAGGGCGCTCTACAGATACGAGCTGTTTCAGCTCAGCTACGAGTTTGTCGTAGCCTTCTTGTGACATGTAAGCCATAATTTTCTTGTTGTTTTAATGTTATTAATAATCGGTTGGCAAGTAGCATAAAAAATAAAGAATTCCAGTGCCAGTGAAGCACCGGAATCCTATATCTGTATCTATGTCTCTTGTTTATCCTTTTGTGTATAATTCGAATGCAAAGATAGGACTTTATTTCCGTATCACCAAACTTTTTGGGGGAAATTTTAAAAATATCCTCCTTTTTCCTTCACATAGTTCATTAATTCGCTAAAAATCTGATTATTGCGCAATATCTCCGGGTTGCCTGTCATAATCATCTGCTTTCGGGCACGGGTGATGGCTACGTTCAGCTTGCGGTCGATGATGGCGCCGTCTTCTACGAAACTGTTGCCGGCAAGGAAGTCGAGCTGCCAGATGTTCTGGATGGTGAAACTGTAGATGATGACATCTCGCTGGCTGCCCTGGTACCGCTCTACGGTATCGATACTGATTTTTTCCAGTTCCGGAATGCCGAGCTTTTCGATGCCTTTGCGCACCATGGCTATCTGGTTGCGGTAAGGAACGATGACGCCTACCGTCTTCTTGGCATCGAAACGCTCTCCATAGAAGCGGTGGATGCGGCGAAGCAGGTCTACCACGATTGCTGCCTCGTTGGCATTGATCTTATCGGATACATTCGGTTCCTTGCAGAATTTGGATGGGAGGAATATCATGCGGTGCTCCTTCAGCAGGTCGTCGAGCGCATCTTCTGATGGAAGGGTGTATGACAGTTCTGTCTCCAACTGGTGTGGACATGGCACGGGTTCCAGTTTCTCCCGACGGTAGAACATCCGGTTAGGAAACTCTGCAATCTCGGGATGCATTCTTCCCTGGCGGCGCAGAATGCCGATGAATTCGCTGCGCTCTTCGTAATCTTCCCAATGAATCAGACGTTCGAAGAGGGAGTTGCGGCAGTTGGTAAGACAAATGTCCTGCAGGATGCTCATGTCGATGATGCCACCTTTCTGACTGTCGTTGATGGTAGGAATGCCTGAATCCTGCTCGCTCTGCTGCACCACGGCTGGTAACTGCTTGTAGTCACCGATGAGGATGAACTTATCTACTGCTGATAAGAGACCGATGAGATTAGGCTCCAGTATCTGGCTCGACTCGTCGATGATGGCAAGCTTGAAGTGCTTCAGCAAGAAGATGAACGGCTTGGAGGTCATCATCGAAGTGGTGCCCACGATTACACGCGTACCTATTATATATTGTTTGATGGCTTCGAGTTTCGGACAGTCGCTGATGGCTTTCTCTATCAGATAAGGGCGGAACCGCTCGTCGCAGGAGTACTCGCTGCCGAGGCGAAGGAATGGGATGCCGGAATCTACCAGCATCTCGCAGATTTCATCTACGGCTCGGTTGGTATAGCTCATCAGGAGGATGGAGGATGCAGGCTGCTGAGCCGTCTTGCCTCCCGAGGCGATGCTTTCTGCTGTCGGCATTCCCGTTCCATCGTTCAATGCTTCTTCTACCATAAACTTCAGGGCACGACTGGTCTTTCCTGTTCCCGGAGGTCCCACGAGCAGGAAGTAATCCTGTGCCTGCTTGGCACGGAGAATGATGTCGTCCAGTACATCATCGTAATGTCTGGTTAATGTAAGCGAGGCATCTCTTTGCGGAGCACGCTGTCCCAGCAGCAGGTCGCGCTTCTCCTTGGGTGCACAGATAAACTGGTGCAGGTTGCGGATGCTTCCGCCTGTCGATGCATCGCTCGTTCCATGTTCTATGGCGTAAGGCAGATTCATCTCGAAGATATCGGCATTCTGCTGTCCGTCGGTGAGATGCACCACAATCTCATCGCTGTGAATCTCCTGCAGTACACCTTTATATAATATAGCCTTTCTCACATCGGGTTCTTCCTTCAGCTTGTAGGTATAGAGATATACCATGTCGCCGATGCGGAAGTTGGGCAGGAAGTCTTTTCCCTGGTCGGGCACGCTCAGGATGATGGTATCATATCCGCTTCCTGCACTGCTCTGCTCCTTTCGGATGATGTGCAGGTCGGTATAGATATTGCCGGCATCTTTCTTTTCGGCGAGTGGCATGGTCCAGAGGTCGGAACTTGATGTGTTCGTTCCTTCTTGTGCGCCCACCTTGCTGATCATCTGTTCCCGCAACACGAAGGTCATCATGCGGCAGAAGTAAGCCTCCTCTAATGGGGTGAGGTTGTGGAGCGGACTGGTGATGGCTTCTATCTGCGGCTTCAGATACTTGTTGTAGAAGAAGTCCTGTGTGCCTGCTACATTGAGCACATCGGGTGTAAACTCGTTGAGTGCGTGTTCAAAACCTTCCTTGGCTATCTCGAAAGAGGCGGCTACCAGCTGGTTGCGGTAAGTGATGGCTTCCTGGAAGAGTTTGTGGTAATACGCCACCACCATCAGTCCGTCTTGCGGCTGATACTTGGAATAGAGCAGACGGATATTCACGCGGTCGTTGCTCAGCTTGAAGTTGTGCTGCAATACGCCATAGTAGAGCAGTAGCTGTACATAGTGGGGCTCCAGCTGATAACTGTGATACCCTGGATCAACCTGATGGGTTTCGATATTCATGTTGCGTCCCGATTTCTGCTCCACCAGCAGTTTGCAGTCGGTGGTCATCAGGTCCACACGTCCCTGTATGCCGAGTGCTTCGCAGACGAACGAAGGTTCGAGGATGGCTTTCTTCCTGTCGTAAAGACTTTCGCCGCGGAAGGCTGACATCTGTGCCTGCGATGCGGTGCGGGGAAAGAGAATATCCACTACCTGCTGCAGATTGAATGCCTGCAGACTGGCATCGGTATAGAATTTCTTGGCATCAAACCAGGGACAGGTGCAGAACTCCAGTGCTTTCTCCCTGAAATTCGTCTTTATGGTTTCGTTCATCTGGTATTTGCCGTTTGTATTGATGATGTCATCCAGCGCAGCACCGGCAAAGTTACCGAGCAGGGTAGCCTGGGTGTTGGCGCGGGGCTTCATCTGGTTCAGCAGATAGAGCAGGGGATGATGACCGAAAGCCGTGAAGCAGGTGGCAATGCTACTGATATCTACCAGATAATCGGGTTCTACCACGATGAGTCGGGGAGTGATGACGGGCTGTTTCACCTGACAGTCGAGCAGGTTGAGCTGCATACCTTCCTTCAGGATATCCCAGAGATAGGTATGGTCGATATGGTTCTCTTCATCTTTCAGTTGAACGAGATATTCCTCTTCGTCAGCATCCTGGTCAATATCCACGCGGATGAAATCGCTGTCCCAGTTCTTCACGATGCAGCGGATGCGGCGGTTGTTGATTTCCAGTCCTTTCTGATAAGGGCGGTTGGTATGGGGAATGAGCACGTTCAGCTCGTGGGGAACATCCACTCCGAATACGGCAGAGATGAAGATGGCTAGGGCACGTGCATCATATTTCAAATCTTCGCTTGAGAGCGGTTCCTGCGAATTACTGTGCCGGCGCATGGTCTGGATGGCAATCTTGTCTGCCACCTTGATGCCGTGAGCCTTACAGAGATAATCTACCTGGGAGAAAAGGTTACCGAAAGCCTGTTTCGTTTCCTTTACTCCTTCGTGGCAGCAGAGGATGAGCGTATCGTGCATCATCTTGTTGCGTGTCTTCGGCTCCAGTTCGGGGAGTATCAAAAGTTCTCTTACCCTAAGGAAGAGTTCTGCGGCGCTGATATTGTTTTGATTCATAGGCTACAAAGTTACGAAAATTATAACTACTCTTATAATAAAGGTATTTATAATTATTGATAATTAACTGTTGAACAGGAATGCGTATTTAAGGAAATTTAGGGCGTTCGTGCAAAAAAATGTAGTAAAGTGTCGGATATTCGTGCGAAAAAGTGTATCTTTGCAGCAAAAGTACTAAAAAATAATGCATGAAATGCTTGCCGTATCATTTCTTTTTTGTATATTTGTAGCCCCCAATTGAAAGAAGGGGTATTATTAATCTAAAAATATTAAGCAATGACAAAGGAAGAATTGATGCATAGAGCCATTGAGCTCTCAAAGAATAGCGTGAAGACGGGTGGCGGACCTTTTGGTGCTGTGATTGCCAAGGATGGTATTATCATCGCTGAGGCTTCCAACAGTGTAACCATCGACCTCGACCCTACGGCTCATGCCGAAGTGAACTGTATCCGACAGGCTACCCGCAAATTGAAGACCTTCAATCTGGAAGGTTGCGAGATCTATACCTCCTGCGAGCCTTGCCCGATGTGCCTGGGTGCCATCTATTGGGCACATCTCGACCGTATCTATTATGCCAACGACCGGAAGGATGCGGCAAAGATAGGTTTCGATGATGAGTTTATCTACGAGGAGATAGACCGCAAGATAGAAGACCGCCACAAGCCGATGATTGCCCTGATGCGCGATGAGGCGCTCGGTGCTTTCCGCATGTGGGAGGAAAATGCGGAAAAGACGGAGTATTAATTAATAAGATAAAAAGGGAAGGTTGCACGGAATATGAACAGCAGCCTTCCTTTTTTCGTAGATTCTTCTTGTATTCTATCATGCGGGATAGAGAAAAATGGAGAAAAGGAACGATTTCTCAGATTTTCTTTGTAATTTTGTCGCCAAATTCAGAAAAGACCCTGAATTGATGGATAATGGAATTTCTCTAATTATTATGACGACAATGGAACAGTCAATAGAAAATCTCTACAAATTAGACGGCAGAGTGCCCGTAGGTAAAGCACTCCCATTTGGTCTTCAGCATGTGCTGGCGATGTTTGTTAGCAATATTGCGCCAATCATGATTCTCGCTGGTGCGATAGGTTTGGACAGTTCGGTGAGCGCCGTGCTTATCCAGAACTGTATGGTCATCGCCGGTATCGGTACCTTGGTGCAGCTTTATCCGGTATGGCGTATCGGTTCTCGCCTTCCTATCGTGATGGGTATCTCCTTCACCTTCCTTTCGCTCGCCATCGCCATTGCCGGTGCTCATGGTATGGGTACTTTGATAGGCGCTGTCATCATTGGTGGTCTGGTAGAAGGAACACTCGGACTTTTCGCCAAGTATTGGATCAAGCTCATTCCGCCTGTAGTAGCCGCTACCGTGGTAACAGCCATTGGTTTCTCGCTCCTTCCTGTTGGTGCCAACTCTTTTGCGGGTGGTCAGGGTGCTGCTGATTTCGGTAGCATGAACAACTGGGTTGTGGGTTCTGTCACTTTGCTGGCTTGTCTGCTTTGTCAGATTTTCGTCAAGGGTTTCTTGCGTTCACTCTCTGTATTGGTAGGACTGCTGGTAGGTTACATTCTGGCGCTGTTTATGGGAATGATAGATTTCAGCGGACTTTCTGGTCTCTCTATCGTAGCTTTGCCAAAGCTTCTTCCATTCACTCCTGAATTCAATATCGGTGCTATTCTCTCGGTGGTAGCAGTATATCTGGTTTCTGCCACAGAGACGATTGGTGATACTTCTGCGCTCTGCAACAGTGCGTTGAAGCGTGATCCTAAGACTAAGGAGATGGGTGCGGCAGTCTGCTGCGATGGTTTCGTCAGTTCGGTTTCCGGTCTTTTCGGTTGTACTCCTATCACTTCTTTCAGCCAGAATGTGGGTTTGGCAGCGATGTCGGGAGTGGTGAACCGCTTTACTATTGCCATGGGTGCCATTATCATGATTATCGGTGGTATCTTCCCAGCTATCGGTTATGTATTGACTACGATTCCTCAGGCAGTATTGGGCGGCTGTACCATCATGATGTTCGGTAGCATCCTCTTTGCCGGTTTCGGCATGATGGCGCGTACCGGCTTCTCTCAGCGCAACATGGTCATCGTGAGCCTCTCGCTCAGCGTAGGTCTCGGATTCACATCTGCAACAGGTATGTTCAACATCTTCCCAGAGATTGTACGCACCGTTTTTGCAGATAACTGTGTGGCAGTAGTCTTCCTGCTCGCCGTTATCCTGAACCTCGTGTTGCCGAAGAATCTGGATAAGGCATAAGAATCAAAGATATTTATAGATAAAAAGGTGCAACTCACAAGTAAGAAAGTGAGTTGCACCTTTTTTGCTATAAACTATTAACTAAATCACTGTCCTCCCAGTCTTTCGAAGAAGGTGATGATTTCTTCGAAGGTCTTGAATTCATCGCTGCCGTATTCTATCGTCGTACCCATGAAACCATCGCATGGGCTAGGGTCGATGAAGTAATCGCCGTAGAGCAGGTTCTTCTGGTTGCAGAAGATGATGTGGTTGTAGGCTGGGGTAGAGAGGTATTCCTCCACCCAAGTCTGTACCTTCGCCATGTATTCATGGTCGTTGGTTGGCGCTGGGGCTACGATATATACGTTGTAATGCTCTATCAGCATTTCGTAAGCCTTGTGCATCGAGCTGGTTGCCTTCATGTAACTGTCGTGCAGGGCATCGAAGTCGATGTATACGATAGGGCGCTCCTTGCCGTTCTGCTTGTCGTCAATCCAGCGGATTACCGGACAGAGATAGTGGAATGCTACCTTGTCGATAAGTCGGTGCTCGCCATGGAATGGGATGGCGAGCGGATAGTGCTCATGGAAGAGGTCGAAGGTATGGACCAGCGGATCAGCATCTCCGAAGAGACCGTAAACACGTTGCTGCTCCTCGGGAGTAATGTCCTGGAAGCAACGCTCGGTAAAGTCACGGTATTCCTTGATGAGGCCTTTGTTAACCATCAGTTCGTTCACTCCGTCCTTTCTCGGGTTCTGGAATTCCTGCTTGCCGGTCATGCTGCTCATCGTATTGCCCATCTCGAAGGCAGGGTTTACGAGGATGCGGTCGAATCCTTTCAGTAGTTCGGTATACATGCCTCCCATCGAGGTACCGATGATGAGGTCGGGCTTCTCAGTCTCCGCCATCTTCTGCAGCATCTCTATGCCCTCTTCCGGATGTACCGGGATGTCTTCAGCCAGGAGGGTGGCATTCGGCATCAGTTCCTGCAACATCTTTACGGTGCCGCTCTGTGCAGAAGAGAGGAAACCGTGAACATACATGATTTTCTTGCCCGCCATGAGGTCGGGGAATTGTTTGATATATGGATTCATATTCTTATAGTTTTATAGGGGGTATCATATCATGCTCCCTGAACATCTTATTCATTTCTGCTGCAAAATTACGCTAAATTGCAGACAAAACAAAATTATTGGGCGATAAACTTCCTTGTTTACGAAAAAAGTAGTAATTTTGCACCCAATAATCATATTAAAGTTCAAGTCATAATGGATTTACTGAAAGAAAGAATTATGCAGGAGGGCAGATGCTTTCCTGGTGGAATCTTAAAAGTAGACAGCTTTGTAAACCATCAGATGGACCCTATTCTGATGATGGACTTAGCTAAGGAATTCGTGCGCCTTTTCAAGGATATCAAGTACAACAAGATTGTTACTATTGAGGCTTCGGGCATCGCGCCTGCCATCATGGTAGGTTATCTGACCAATCTTCCTGTTGTATTTGTGAAGAAAAAGCAGCCTAAGACTATGGAGGGTATGATTACCTCTGTGGTTCACTCTTTTACAAAGGACCGCGATTATACGGTTTGTGTGAGCAACAGTTATCTTACTCCTGAGGACCATGTTATCTTTATCGATGACTTCCTTGCCAATGGTAATGCGTCTAAGGGCGTGATGGACCTTTGCGAGAAGGCTGGTGCCAAGATTGAGGCGATGGGTTTCATCATCGAGAAGGCTTTCCAGCATGGTGGTGACTTCCTACGCAAGGAGGGAATCCGTTATGAGGCGCTCGCTACCGTAGAGAGCCTGGACGATTGCAAGATTGTCTTGAAGTAAAACATCTTATTATATATATTAAAAGCCGCCTGTAATAGGGCGGCTTTTTTATTTGATAATGTCGGCAGCATAGATTCCCATCGCCTTGTAGCCTGCAGGATTCGGGTGGAGCCAGTCGTTGCTGGCATATTCCCGCTTCATCCTTCTGTCATCATTCGGGTCTTGAAGCAGCTTGGCGAAGTCTAGAATGCCATCTGCTTTCTTTGCCTGACTTCGAATCCAGTCGTTTACATAGAGTCGGGCTGCTTCGTGGAAATGGCTGTAGTAGCCGGCACCCTTGAAAGGCGTGATGGTGCCCAGATAAACTTTCATCTTCCGGGCCTTCGCCTTCCTCATCATTCCCTGTATGCTCTCTATAATCTGGCGGGCTACCGTCTCGCTGTTGCCGCTCTTGGCAGCACCTATGTCGTTGATGCCTTCAAAGATAATTACCTTCTTTACGCCGCTCTGCATCAGAATGTCTCGGTCGAAGCGTTCCTTGGCGAGTGCCCCGAAACCGCCCGGCACGGTTACGCGGTTGTTGCCGATGCCCAGGTTCAGTACACCCTGGTTGGTTATCTTATGTTTCAGCTGCAGCATCTCCGACATAACATCCGGCCACCGGTTCTGGGCATTATCCGTAGAACATTTGCCGTCGGTGATGGAGTTGCCCATGATGGCGATGGCGCTCATGTTGGTGCTCATCGTATACACATCGATACCGCTGATGTTGTACCAGTGGTTCTCGCGGAAAGCCTTTTCGAAGTTGGAGTGGGCATTGGTTACTCCCTTCATGATATAAGAGGTGGTACGTGAGCCCATGTGAACGGTAGGCACATTGGGAGCCGAGGTGTAGTTGATGGTGATGGCTACGCGCTCCAGATTCTTGAGATTGAACTTCAGGGCATCGCTCACTATCTGTCTGCCGGCAGGGATAGTAGCCTTGTAGCTGTTGCCGAACTTGAAGTATTGAGCCGATTTGGCATCAATCTTGAAGGAGTCTTTGGCGTGGGCGATATAGATGGAGCGTATCACTACGGGTTGCATCGAGTAGATATTGCTCAGTTTCAGTCTTATCACGTCGCCTCCCACGCTTACCTTTACTATCTGGCGAACCGAACGGTTTGTCATGTTGTTATTATAGGGCATAAACGCTTTCACCACAGTCTGCGGTGCCGTAGCCCAAGTTCCAATCCATGTTTGTGCCGCCATCTGTAGTGTGTATGTGCAGATGAAGCATAGTATCATTATAAATCTTTTCACCTTGTTGTATTTTTTAATTATAATCCTTGCGCCCGATGAGCCGTCTCGTTATGCATTATCTCATAAAAAGGGTCGATGCCATTAGAGGCACCGACCAATTCTGTTTATAATGATTTGATATTTTCTTCCGATAGCCCTGTGAATTGCATGATTTGCTCTATAGGCAGACCAGCTTGACGCATTTTTAGGGCGATGGCATTTTTTTCTTCAGTTTTACCTTCTGCTCTACCTTCTGCTCTACCTTCTGCTCTACCTTCCGCTCTGCCTTCTGCTCTGCCTTCTGCATGCCCTTCTAATCTAGCGTTTCCAAGAACGTCATTTTGAATCATGATGGCATTGACATGTTCATCGTAGGCGTGCCGTTCGGCATTCGACATAGAGTAGTATTTCAGCTTCTCGCGAGCTTCTTGCAATCCTGGTGCTTTCGTGTCAGGATTGATGACTCCGTTTTTGAGGTAATCAACCCATTCCTCCAATGGAGACTTGGCAACCTTGTTGAACTCATTTACGCGCACTAGCATATAGGTTGGGAATATTTCGGCAGGCGACTTTCTCACGATTGTATCTTTCTCCTTGGTACTGATGATGAGTTGGTCTTGCGTATGCAGGCCGATAAAATTGTTTTGTCCTACATAGATATAGTCCGACCCTTTGCCAAGGTCAAAATAAAGTATACTAATGGAATATACCTTTTTTACTTCTTTGTAGGTGTTGCCGAGATTGATATGCTCGGTAATAGCCTTTGCCACCCCATAGAGTACGCGCTCCAGATAATACAGCTCACTTGTGTTCTGTATCTCCACGATGATGATGTCCCCTTTGCTATTTTTCGCCTTGATGTCAACTCTGTTAAACTTGTCGTCGGCTTCCTGTTGATTACCCTCGCTTTCCAATATGTCGATAATCTTGATAGGCTCACCGATAAACACAGTAAGGAATCCCTCAAGTACTCCAAAGTTAGCCTTCTGACGAAGCAATCGTTTGATTGCCCAATCGAATCGAATGTATTTATCTTTTAGCTCTTCCATATAGATTTCCTCCTAAAATTAATATTCGGTTGCAAAGATACGCTTTTCTTTTGAAAGAAGCAAGGATTTTTGGGAAAATGTTTGAGTTGTAAAACTACTATTGTACTGTCAATGAGTTTATACTTGTACAACAGTAGGCTTATGGTTGTACAACTAAAGGGTATACAGTCGTACGACTAAAGAGTGTGTAGTTGTATGATAAAGAGGTGTTGTCACTAGGCTCGGCAGACCTGCTGACTGCAGTCGGCAGAGCTGCTGACTAGGCTCAGCAGAGCTGCCGAGCCTAGTGGGAATCTTCAAGAAGCAGTCTGCTTGAACCTCAGATACAATCTCTCTGAACCTCAGCTACAGACTCCTTGAACCTCCTAATCTATATCTTTGACCCAGCGCAGTCGTATCCTTGTGCCAGATGAGCCGTCTCGTTACGCTTATTCAGCCGCATTATTATGCTTGCTCAGCCACCTTGTTGAATTCGCGCAGCTGGTAGGCACACCTTTTTAGTATAATAAATCTAAAAATTTTTGGTTAGAACTCTACTTTCACATATCTTTGCACTTAAAAAAAGTGGCACATGTGCCATAAATTTTAAGTAGAGGCATAAATCGAAACAATAACCTAAATCTATAACGGCACCTATAACTGCTGGAGTTTTTATAGAAGAATTAAAATGGAATATACCAAAGATCTTTTCGAAAAATTACGTCGGAACGTATCTGTAGCTACGTTGGGACGTAGGAAATACTACGTCGGGACGTAATTTTTGCTGCATCGTGTTAGAAGTTTTTCGGGAAAAGTTTTGGAGATTAGGAGATAAAGTATTATCTTTGCCATCAGATTCAAAAACGAATAATCAAACTGAGTTATGATAGTAAGACCAAAGCGCATTTATCGCAAGCGCATACCATACGGCATGCAGAATTTTGAGGATGTCATAAAAGAGGATTGTTACTATGTGGACAAGACTCCTTTCATAGAGCAAATAGAAGAATCCAACAAGTATTTCTTCTTCATTCGCCCTCGCCGTTTCGGCAAGACACTTACCCTCTCCATGCTAGAGAATTACTATGACATCAACAAGAAAGACAAGTTTGATGAAATCTTTGGCAAGCTATACATCGGGCAGAATCCTACACCAGAGCATAATACATATCTCATCATTCACCTCAATTTTGCCGAGGTGGCAGCAGGATTGGATGATTATAAGGATGGACTGGACAACCATTGTCGCCTTGTATTCAATTTCTTTTGTGACATCTATGCACATATTCTTCCTGCCAATACCAAGGAAGGAATGGAAAAGTTAACAGATGCAGTATCTCAACTGAGATTTCTTTGCCAGAAATGCCAGGAGGTGGGAAAGAAGATTTATCTCTTCATCGATGAGTACGACAACTTCACCAACATGATTCTCGCCCATGAGGAGCATCTTATGAGGTATCGCAACCAGACCCACGGAGAGGGATACTTGCGCCAGTTCTTCAACACCATCAAGGGTGCGGCTGGCAATACTCTGGGCAGAGTGTTCGTCACGGGAGTAAGCCCTGTGACCATGGACGACCTGACCAGCGGATTCAACATCGGAACCAACTACTCGCTAAGCCCAAAATTCAATGAGATGACGGGCTTCACGGAAGAAGAAGTGAGAGAGATGCTGGATTATTACCGCAGCGTCCTGCCGTTCAATCACACCACCGATGAGCTGATCAAGGTGATGAAGCCTTGGTACGACAACTATTGCTTTGCCGTCAAGAGCTATGGCAAGACCACGATGTACAACTCCGTGATGGTACTCAATTTCATTAGCAACTATATAGATAATGAGTACGACATCCCCGACTCCATGGTAGAGACCAACATCCGTATCGACTATGACAAGTTGCGAATGCTCATCCGCCACGACAAGGAGTTCGCCCACGATGCCAGCATCATCCAGCAGTTGGTAACCCAGGGATTCGTGATAGGCACGCTCAACGAGAACTTCCCTGCCGAGCGAATCAACGACCCAGACAACTTCCTCAGCCTGCTGTTCTATTTCGGCATGGTGACGATAGACGGAACATACAAGGGTGAGACCAAGTTCATCGTCCCGAATGAGGTGGTGCGAGACCAGATGTACACCTACCTGCTCGACACCTACAAGGAGAACGACTTGGTATATGATAGATATAGCAAGGGTAAACTGGAGAGCAAACTGGCATACGATGGACAATTCAAGCCATACTTTGAGTATATCGCCGACTGCCTGAAGAAGTACTCCTCCCAGCGAGACAAGCAGAAGGGAGAGGCTTTCGTTCATGGCTTCACCTTGGCGATGACAAGCCAGAACAAGTTCTATCGCCCTATCTCTGAGATGGACAATGACGGCGGCTATGCCGACATTTTCCTCTCTCCGCTCTGTGACATCTACAAGGACATGGTAGATTCATATATCATCGAGTTGAAATATTGCAAGAGCCAAACCACAGATGAGCAAGTAAAAAAGCTCTTCGAGGAGGCTTCAGCTCAAATCTCTCGCTATGCGGACAGTGATATGGTCAGAGAGGCAGTAAAGACTACAAAGCTCCACAAGCTGGTGGTTATCTACCGCGGAGCGGAAATGGTGGCTTGCGAGGAAATATAAAACTATTTCACAGGTCGAAAATGTTTGAGAGAGATAAAAAGAAAAAGGTGTACCCCTTTGCCCATTGTGTTGAGCAATAAGGATACACCTTAATTATATATTCTTATGAGAGTAAGAGATTACTCACCATATTTGTCATTCTGCTTGATATTAGGGTTTGCATTGATTTCGCTCTGAGGAATAGCAGAAATTGCTTTGTAATAGTCACGATCAAAAGACATTTCCTCAGGGTTCAAAATCTGGTGCCAACCTTGATCAGCTTCGCTAGTATAACGAACAATCTTCTCATTGCGACGGAGGCAATCGAAGTAACGATGGCCTTCACCAACTAATTCCTTACGACGCTCGATAGAGATTCGTTCTGCAGTGATGTTTTCTGCTGTTACAAGCTTAGATTCATCAGAGGTACGATTCTCAATAATTGCATTGAGATACTCAGCTGCCTTTGTCTTGTTACCAAGATTAAAAGCACACTCAGCAGCTGTTAAATATACCTCAGAAAGACGCATCATAGGTACATTAGAATAACGTGGATCACCATTTACTGCAGGAATTTTGTTCAACCAAACTTTGTTGTCGCCATAAACTTTCTTGTTATCTGAATTCAGAGATGTCAAGAATACGTTATTGCGAACATCCTTTGGATCTGAAGATAACATATCTACAAAACTCTTAGTAGCAACAACATCACTATATCCTACATGGTCATCACTATTCTCGTTGTACAGATAGCCTATACCATTACGGTCTGTCCAGTCATTATTGTCATTAATCAGAATTTCAAAGATCATTTCATTTTCATGAGCTGCACTTGTTTCATACCAAGCTCCAGCATACTGGTCCTTTGTCCACAACTGATATGGAGAGTTGTTGATGATATTCTCAGAAACATTCAGAGCCTTTTCCCATTCACCCATTGTCAGATAAACACGAGCAAGGAGCGTCTTAGCTGCCCAAACATTGATATAGCCCTGGTCTTTATCCTCTGTTAATGCATTAGAGTTGATGGCCGCAGTTAAATCTTTGAGAACTTGTTCATAGTTCTCTTTGACCGTCAAACGTGGCAACTGGCAAGTTGCAATGTCTGCTGCTGAAACAACATTCTCTGTAAATGGAACACCCAATGACGCACCATTGTCCTCAGTATATGTCTTACCATAAATGCGTGCCATGTCAAAGAGGGCCATTGCACGAAGAACCAAAGCTTGGCTCTTGTAATTTGCTATAGTTGCTGCTGCTTTGTCCTTATCTTCTAGTTGACCATCTGCTGCAGCGATGATGCGATTAGCACGTCCCATAACAATATAAGGTGACTGCCAAATTGCATTGGCAGAGAATGCTGTACCTGTAGTGTATTGCATGAGATAGTAGAATGAAGCACGGTTACTGTTAGTACCTGCCAATTCGTTACTTTGCATATCATCTGCATGAACATCACCATACAGGAACATATTGGCTCCATAATAATCAATCAAAGTGCTATTGCCCTTTAAACCAGCATACAAACCCGCAACAGCAGTTCCCATGTTGTCGCTATTTGTGATACCTTCCTTTTCCTCTACACCATCTGCTGGTTCAAGGTCAAGCCAGTTGTTTACGCAGGAAGTCAGAACTGTTGCTGACAAAGTTGCGCAAAGTGTTGCTTTATATATAAATTTAAATACTTTCATTTGTCTAATCATTTTTGTTTAGAAACCGAGTTCGATACCGAATGTGAATGTTCTCAATGCAGGAGTCTCAAAAGTGCAAAGACCATCTACTGGAACCTCTGGGTCTACTGTGAGATCCTTTGATTTCCAGGTCAGCAAGTTAGATGCTGCAAAGTATGCACGTGCCTTGCTAAGACCCAATTGTGAGATGAAACTCTTAGGAACATTGAAACCAATAGACAAACTCTTGATACGCAAGTAGTCTGTAGACATCATCCAACGTGAAGACATTGGTGTGGTAGAACCATACTGGAACTTAGGCAATTTTGCATTGTCGCCTGGCTTCTGCCACATATCCTCGATCTTATAGTAAGCAGGTACTGCACCAGAATAGAGGAATGAACCACCATTGGAATGCTGCCATGTTGCATAATCCATAGCGTCACCGCCTAAAGAGAATGTCAAGGTCATACCAAAGTCAATAAACTTATAGCGCAAAGTATTTGTCAAACCACCTTCAATAGCTGGATCATGATTGCCAACGATAGTTTTGTTAGCCTCAGCATACTTTGTTGTTGTCTCACCAGTACCATCATTCTTGTAGTACAATTCCTGACCGGTTTCAGGATCAACACCAGCGTATTCGTATGTATAGTAAGAATAGTATGGCTCACCTTCCTTATGGATTAATATTCCATTGATGATTTGATTCTGACCACCATAAAGCTTAGATACCTTGTTGCTGTTATGAGCAAGGTTCAGAGTTGTAGTCCAAGTGAAATCCTTTGTGTTGAAGTTGTTTGATGTGATAGTAACTTCATAACCGGTATTCTTCAACTCACCAACATTCTGAGGAGAAGTGAGTGCATAATCAGGAGAAGAGAAATAGCCAGGTACAGCAGATACTGGCAAATCGAAAATCAAATCACTTGTTGTACGAGTATAGTAATCAAATGTCAAAGACAGACGATTCCAGAAATTCAAGTCGATACCGATATTCAGAGCCTTGTTCTTTTCCCACTTCAGGTTCTCGTTTGCGATACCTGAGATGGCAGAACCATTGGTACCATTATAGAAGAACCCCCACTTATACCATGATTTGTAACCATAGTAAACAGATGGCTGAGTACCATTTACACCATAGGATACACGAATCTTACCATCAGTTAATACATCTTTGATAGGATCCATGAATTTCTCACTTGTGAATCTCCAAGAACCAGACAAAGACCAGAAGTCGCCCCATCTGTTTTCGCGAGCCAAGCGAGAACTACCATCACGACGATAGCTAACGCCAAAGTAATACTTGTCAGCATAATTATAATTAACACGACCTAAGAAGGATGTTAAACGATAACCCTGCTTGTCAGTTTGCGTGCTGGTGCTATTTGCATTTTCAAACTCATACTTGTCGCCTGGATAAGATTCACCACTGAGATATGTCTGAGTGTAGTGATAATCCTCTGTCTCAAAACCAAGTAAAGCATCTACGTTATGCTCGCCAAATGACTTGTTGTAAGAAGCCTGTGTCTGAGTATTCAATGTGTTGAATTCATTGATCATACGCTGAGCAACACCACCTGGTGCACCATCATTAGAGAAACGATCCCAAAGAACAGTCTCTGTTGAGTTGATGTAATCGTATGAAACCTTCTCGCTTATCTTCAAATTGTCCCAAACGTTATATGTCAACTGCATACTGTTCAATGCACGATTGATGACGTTCTTGTCAGAACTATGCTCCTGCTCGTAAAGTGGGTTTACACCATTCATACCGCACTGTGTCAAGTTTCCTTCAGAATCGTAAGGAACTGAAGATGGACTCTGGAAGAAAGCATAGTTTGCAATGGCACCAGCATATGAAGTACCTTCATTTACTAAACTCTGGTTCATCTTAGAGAATTGAGAGTTTACTCGTAAATTGAATTTTCCAAAATCGTGACTTACACTAGCATTACCTGTGAAACGCTCTAACCCTTGTTTGTGCAAGATACCTTCCTGTTTCATGTATGAAACCGAAGAATAGAACTTGGTCTTTTCGCTACCACCCGATACACTTACCTGATAATTCGCATGATTACCTGTGCGGAACAACAAGTCTTTCCAGTCTGTATAGCCATTTTCTGGTTCTGCTGCAAAGCGGTCAATTTGACCATCTGCAAAAGTTGTTGCTGCAGCCTCATCTTTGCCAGACTTGTATATTGCGTAATTTTTCAAACCTGTATAAAGCAATTCACGACGATCAGCACCGCTCAACTGAGGGCGGTAATCAACAGCCATGTTTGAGAAACCCCAATCGCTACGGAATTCTACGTTTGTTTTACCTGCCTTACCACTCTTTGTTGTAATGACAACCACACCATTGGCAGCACGAGAACCATAAAGTGAAGCAGCTGCGGCATCCTTAATGACAGTAATAGACTCGATATCATTACTGTTCAGAGTTGCCAAGAGACTTGTACCTGCATCGTTATAACCACTGCCTGGTTCTGAATTGAAAGCACTTGCATTACCTGCGTTCATTGGAGTACCATCAATTACATACAATGGCTCATTTCCTGCGTTGATTGAACCCATACCACGTACACGGATACTGCTAACAGCACCAGGCGCACTAGATGAGCCTGATACAGAAACACCAGGAACACCACCAGAAAGTTTATCGGTAAGAGATACAACAGGGATATCTTCCAAGCCCTGAGTATTCAATGTTGAAGCAGAACCTGTGAATGAAGATTTCTTAAAGTTACCATAACCTGTAACAACGACTTCGTCCAAAGTCTTATTGTCAGGATTCAAAACAATCTTCATGTTAGAACCTGCCTTAACAGTTTGGGAATTCATACCAATATATGAAATCTCCAGTTTTGCTCCTTCTGGAGCGGTCAATGAGAAGTTACCTTCAATGTCGGTAACCGCACCGGTCTTTGTGCCTACCACTTTGATAGATGCACCAATGACTGGTTCACCATCCTCTGCAGAGGTTACTTTACCGGAAACTTGAGTTTGCGCCAACGCCATTCCTAAACTAAGGAAGAGGCAGGCAATAAACGTCATGAGTCTTTTTTCCATAAATCTCTCTCGTTTAATTAATTAATAAATATATAATGTTTTATATTTCTTTCTCACTACATATCCTCCCAACTTTTATTGGGCGTAGGGGCTCATTTCTTGTCTCCAACTCTTATCCCGAACTGGTAGGGGTGGGTATGTTGCCATACCTTATTATATATAGGGAAGTATCTCAAACTTCACTAAATTTTAATAATATTTTTAATCGGCTGCAAAATTAAGCATTTTTTAGGAAATAACCAAACTTTTTTCTAGAAAAGTTGCACTTTGTTCGATATTTTGTTATAAATATGCGGTTTTTATACACTTTTGCTTATGAAAAACAAGCGAAAGCGGCAGTTTTGTCAAAAACTGCCGCTTTCGCTGAAATACTAACTTTCTGCCTTTAATTCTTTGTCTAGAACAAAGAGCATATAGAGGGGGATGTTGGTGGTTTTTGAACTGTTGTTTCTCTCGTATGGCAAGAGACTGGTGCGAACCAACTTGTCTTGCACCTTCCAGTAAGAGTGGCTTCCTTCCGTGACTGTCTTTCCATTTTAACAATTGGGATATAAGTAGTCTTTCCATACGCTAAAAATTATGTTTTGGCAAAGGTGCTAATAAACAGTGAATTACGCAAGGAAAATCACATTTTCCTAAGGACTTTTAAGTATATTCATCACATTTTCCTAAGGACTTTTCTGTTAAATCATCACATTTTCCTAAGGACTTTTAGGGGCTTAAATCGAGAAATCTGTCGTAATCTCGATAAAAAAGTGAGATTACGACAGATTTTCATGAATTTTCTTTTTAATTACTTGTCTACGGTAGAAGAAACATTGTTCTTATTCATAAATCTTCATTTTAGAAAAGGTTTGAAAATACTTGAGACAGGTATTGCGCCATTCCTTTGCATTCTCCAACTGCACATTGAGCAATGAATCGGTATGTTGCCATTCCTGCTCATGCCCCTTCATATACTGCTTGGCTGAGGTATGCCAGAAGTCGCGGTATACTTCTACCATCGCCACACCCATGTTGTACTTCATGCAGAGTTCCTGCCAGAGGGTGCTGCCTGATTTCATCTTGTAAGTCCAAGGCACATGATGGAACCAGAGAAGGTATTCCTCAGGACAGGTCTCGATGTTATCATACAGACTGCGATATGGTTCTGGATACTGACCGACAGCATCTGTGCCCTTGGATGAACGGTCGAAACCTATACCCTGAGCATCAGCCTTGTGATAGTAGACCGGACACCATTCCAAAGGATAACTTGCGATGAAACCATCTGGCTCCGGACCGTAGTGGTGGTCGAACTTGAAGATGTGGTGCAAACCCAAAGGCATCATATAGTTGACGCAAGCTTCGCGCGAAGTCATCATCATCATCTCTACCGGCTTGGTAAATTTCTCGTCCTGGTTTTCGTAGGTCTGTACGAGCCATTCGTGAGCAATCTCTTCAGCTGTAAGCGAAGGATTCCATGCCAATCTGCCGAAAGCATACCAGTTAGCCTGTGAGAACGGATGACCGCACCAGTTGGCATCATCACCGATATTGGCTACACCTGAGATTCCAACCAGTCTGTCTGGATTAACAAAGCCAAAGAATTCCTTCCACATAGGAGCGAGATAGGTGAGGTGCTTCGACTGACCAAGATATTCCTGGGTAATCTGAAGTTCTGCTATCTGTGGAGTCTGTTTGATGTTGTCGAAGATAGGAGCGTATGGCTCACGTGGCTGGAAGTCGAGCGGACCATTCTTAGACTGCAAGATGACGTTGTCGCGGAACTTTCCGTCCATTCCCTTAAATTCGCTCACAGCCTGTTTCACACGGTCTTCACCTTTATGGTTGGCACCATATACAAAGCTTCGCCACATGATGATGCCTCCGTATGGTTTGACGGCATCGGCAAGCATGTTGGCTCCATCGGCATGTGTGCGGTGGTAGTCGCCAGGACCAGGCTGTCCTTCAGAATTGGCTTTTACGAGGAAACCGCCAAAGTCTGGGATGGTAGCATATATCTCCTTTGCCTTCTTCTGCCACCACTGCTGAACCTTCTTATCCAGTGGGTCGGCAGTCTTGGTGTAGCCTAAAGCCATAGGCGAAGCGAAGTTGATGCTGAGGTATACCCGGATGCCATAAGGACGCAGGATGTTGGCGATGACCTTCACCTTATTAATATATTCTGCAGTCATCATCTTTGGCGATGCGTTTACATTGTTCAGTACGCTGCCGTTGATGCCCAAAGAGGCGTTGGCACGGGCATAGGTGATGAGACGGTCGTGCAGACTCTTGCTGATGCTGCCGCCCTTACCGTTTTTGCCGAGTTTGATTTCTTCCCATTTGAAGATGCTCTTTCCGGCGTAGCCACGTTCGATGCTGCCATCGAGATTATCCCAATGGTTAAGAATGCGGAGACCCACTTGTGGCTTCTCGGTCTCATCAATAGCTTTGCTGAAGTTCTGCTGATTACCGCTACCTGTGTTGTAGGCATCGGTGTTCTGAAGTCGAATTAACTCGTAGGCACCATAGAGCAAACCGATAGGATTGCTGGCGGTGATAGTTGCTTCGTACTGAATGTTGTCGCCTTGCTGGGCAGGACGGGCGTAGATGTTATAGCCCTCGCCCAGATTGAGTCTCTTGTCTATCTTGAGCTCAACATTCTTGCCACGCCAGTTGTTTTCTAACTCCTGCTTGGCAATCTTGGCTGTTGCATCATCAGGCAACTGTGAGATGACTTGGCATGAGTTAGCATACTGCTTTCCTAGCCATAACTGTGAGCCATCACTCTGTGCAGAAACATGGAGTGATGTAAGTACCGTAATTAATAAAATAAGGTATTTCTTCATATCTTTGCAGATTGTTAATTTGTATTATTGTTGTTTCTGCTGCAAAGATACGAAAAAATACCTTATTCTCTTTTATTTGTTGTTTATTTCTCTTTTCTTTTTGTTTCAGCATATTCGCTAGGCGACATGCCATAGTGTTTCTTGAACACGGTAGAGAAGTGGGTCTGGTTGTTGAAACCTACAGAGTAGGCTACCTGCGTGATATTAATCTGCCCCTCTTCGATGAGTCGTGCCGCCTGTTCCAGTCGGAGGTTACGGATAAATTCTCCGGCAGAAACACCAGCAATCTCCTTTAGTTTACGGTGGAGCTGTGCACGGCTGATACCTACCTTCTCGGTAAGTTTCTCTACATTGAGGTCGGGATCGGCAAGGTGGGCGTTGATATATTTCATCACGCGTTCCATCAGGGCATCGTTATTGCCCTTTACCTGAATCTGCTCAATCTTCGCCTTCTGGCCCTGTGCTCCGCTGTATTTGCCACGGATGCGTCGCACATTATCCACCAGGTTGTCGATTAGGATATGCAGCTCTTCCATGTCGAAAGGCTTTGCCAGGAAGGCATCGGCTCCTCTGCGAAGTCCCTCCAACCGGTGTTCCACCTCGCTCTTTGAGGTGAGCAGGATGACAGGAATATCGCTAATGTTACTGTTGTTCTTGATGTTCTTGAGCATGGTGATTCCATCCATCTCCGGCATCATCACATCGCTTATCACGAGGTCGTACTTGCCGGTGAGCAGCATCTTCAATCCCTCCTTGCCGTTGCAGGCACGCTCAAAGCGGTACCAGTCGCTCAGTTCTGTCTTGATGTATTGGGCAATCTCGCTGTCATCGTCAACTATCAGGATATTGAAGTTGCGGTTGGCCTGTACTTTCTTTTTGGTAATCTCCTGCTCCTTCTTGTCTTCTTCTTCCAGTATCTCGCCTGGCTGCAGATGGCTGTTGCCTAGCGGAATGCTTACTTCGAAGCAGGAACCCTTGATGCCGTCGGTACGGTTGTAGGCCTTGATCTTGCCTCCGTGCATTTCTACAAATGCCTTACAGAGGTTGAGTCCGATACCGGTTCCTTCGATATGGAGACCGCTGCTGTTGTTTCCCTGATAGAAACGTTCGAAGAGGCGGTCGGTCTTCTCTTCCTTCAGTCCGATGCCTGTATCTTCTACCCTGATGATGGCATTCTTTTCGCCTTTACCTATGATAACAGTAATCTTGCCGCCATCAAAGGTATACTTCATGGCATTGGAGAGCAGGTTGGAGATAACCTTGTCAAAGTTGATGCGGTCTATCCAAACCTTCAGCTTGCCTTTATCGCTGCTGAGGCTTTCGTCTTCTTTGAGCTCAAGGGTGATGTTGCGCTCCTGTGCATTGAAGCGGTAGAGCGATACGATGCCATGCAGGAAATCCTTGAGCGGAGTCTCCTGGCAATGGAGATGCATCTGGTTCTTGTCTATCTTTCGCTCATCAAGTATCTGGTTTACCAGAAGCAGGAGGCGCTGGGCATTGCGGTCGATGGTATCGATATCCTGTTTGCTTTCGGCATCTGTTAATCTTGTTTTCAGCTTGTTGAGCGGTCCCATGATCAATGTCAGCGGCGAGCGGATATCGTGGGTGGCATTGATGAGGAACTGCATCTTGGTCTCTTCCAGGTCTGCCTTGCGGCGGCGTTCGTATGTATAGATAACATACAGGATGACGCTTGCTATGATCAGGATATAGAGGAGATATGCCTCGGGTGATGCATACCAAGGGTCGCATACCTTGATGTTGATGATGGTAGGATTCTTGGAATATCTGCCATTGCTGGTAGCTCTCACCTCCAGCGTATAGTCGCCCGGTTTCAACTTGTTGAATGCTACGGCATTGGTTCCCTCATTGGTGCTGTTCCATTTGCCGTCGTTGATGCGGTATTGGAAACTGATATTATCGGTGTTCCTGTAGTTGAGCAGCGAGAACTCCAGAGTGAATGAATTCTGGGAGTAAGGAATGCTGAAGTCTTTGACCATACAGTTGATTGGCTTTCCGTCGATGATGAAGTTGGTGAGATGTACATCTCCCAGTTCCATCTTCTTGGCTCTGACAACGTCAGGATAGAAGGTTGTGATACCATCACTGGTTCCGAAGGCGATAAGATCGCTGGCGGTATGCATGGAAGAGCCCAGCACATACTCACGGGTAGTAAGTCCGTTGCCGTTGATGTGCCCGATAAACTGTCTGTTCTTCTGTTCGTACTGCCAGATGCCCATGGTTGTACTTACCCACAAGTCACCCTTCTGGTCTTTGATGATGCTGCATACCTGCTTGCCTTTCAACGCTTCCGCATGAGGGAAGTTCTTCGTTTTGTTGCTCTTTCTGTCAAACAGATAGAGTCCTTCTTCGGTACCGATGATAATATCGCCGTTCTTTCCTTCGCAGATACCATTCGCCTGTCTGTCTTTCAGAATGTTGAGCCATCCGAAATCCTTGAAACTGAGCGTTTTGGTATTGAGACAGGAAACTCCATTAGAGGTTCCTATCCATAAATGGCCTGTATGATCGAGCGCCATGCTTCGCACCCAGTCGTTGCAGAGAAATCCTTTATCGCCTCTTTGCCGCATATTCAGAACAGTAACCTTGCCGCTTTCCACATTATATATATATAGGCCTTTGCTGTATACAGAAATGTAAAGGTTGCCCTGTGCATCGTCAGTCATACAGTAGATGCCGGCGCTGGTAAAGGTGAGTTTCTGCTGGTATGTACCTGTATGAGGGTTGTAGCTGTAGAGTGCGCTGCCATTGCTGATCCAGTAATCGCCACGTCGGTCTTTATAGATGATGCAAGTACCGGCAGGTGACTGGGGATGGGCGATAATCTTGCCTGAAGCATCAAAACAGAACACACCACTGTTCTGTACCGTACACCATGTTTCACCATTTTCGCCTTGTGCAATAGATGAAACGCTGCTGCCGATGATGTAGTTCTGTGCAGAGAAACTCCAGCTGTTGAAAGCCTGCTGGCGCTGGTTGATCAGGTACAGACCTTTGTTGTAACAGCCTATCCAGAGATTGTTGTCCTTATCTTCAATGATATTGTTGACGAAGGCGGTAGCCAGATTGAAACTGCTGTTGCTGTTCTCCAACTGTTCTACCCTGTTGCTTCCCTTTCTGATCATGAGAACACCATGTTCAGAGGTGCTGATATAGAGGTTGCCTTCGTGGTCGAAGGTAGCATTGTTGATGGTTACATTATTCTGATAACCGCCAAAGTCGTAGCCGGCATCAGCGATGCGGCCTGTCCGGTAATCATAATAGACGATGCCATACATGCAGACGATGAGCATGGCCTGCGGACGATGTTGGATGAAAGCTACAGGTGCTCCGCATGGCGATTTGAAGTCTTTGCGCAGCACCTTGCCTTGTTTCTTGATGAAACGGGTGAAGATAGAAAGGTGGCTACTCTGCCAGAGATAATGATGCTTATCTTCGTAGATATGGGTAAAGAATACAACAGAATCGCGCTCGGCGTATTGCCTTTCCTGTCTGATAGTGAAAAGGTTGTCTGTTCCTTTATGGGTATTTCTGTCTTTTACAGAATAGAGACCATATCCTGCAGTACCCAGCAGGATATCGCCATTGTGACTTTCTACCATAGAATAGATACGTGGCTTTCTGCCATCAGGAAACTGGAGACGGGCGAAATCGTTCGTCTCATAATTATAGCGCATCAGTCCCTTGGCACAACCTATCCACAGGTTACCTTTCTTATCTACCAGCAGGTCGGAGATAATGTTGTCAGTAATGGAGGTTGTATCTTCTTCGTTGTGCAGATAGTTGGTAAAGCGGTAGCCGTCGAACTTGCTGAGTCCGTATTCGGTTCCCACCCAGATATATCCGTATTTATCCTGCACAATGCAGTTGATAAGCGAACTTGACAGTTTGCCCGATGTGAAAAGTTCACCACTGTCAGCCCATACCATGAGCGAGATGGTGATAGCGAAGAGTGCCGTGAGGCAATGTCTGATATGCTTCATATTTTCTGTCCGTTTTCTTGTTTAAAATAGGTTGTTACGGCTGCAAAAGTAACAAAAAACAATGAAAGAAACAAATTCTAATGCAACAAAATGTTTCATTTCTTTTTGTTTCTTTATCTTTTTGCGCCCTTTTTGCAGGTATGAAACAAATAGAAAAGTAATGGTAACTATTAAATACCTGTTATTTCATTACTTATTAGTAAATTTGCATCGTCAACAACAATAGAAACATTAAAGGCATCATAATGACAATGAATAGACAAGCAATCAAAATCTTATCGCTGGCGCTCGTATTGGCTACGTCAAGTTCTGTAGCTTTTGCCCAAAAGGTATGGAAAGGAACTTGGGCTACTGCAGTGGAATGGACTGGTAAAGGAGATATGCCTAAGGAAAGCTTGAGCAACCGTTCTTGTCGACAGGTGGTTCATGTATCTTTTGGCGGAGAGGAACTCAGAGTGAAGCTCAGCAATGAGCAGAGCAAGGAGCCGGTAGAGATCAAATCGGTGTATATTGCAGATACTGATGTTCCAAGCAATTGGGGAATTCAGACCAAGACGGTGAAGTATCTTAAATTCAATGGCAAGAAGAATGTAACCATCGCTCCTGGCAAGGCTATCTTCTCAGATGATTTGAAATATGCCTTGAAGAGTGGACAGCGCCTCACGATTACCATCGACTATGGTAAGCTGACTCCAGTGAATGCAACATCCCATCGTGGTTCACGTACCACATCTTATATAGTAAACGGTTTGCATCGTACTCCTAAACCGATGGATAAGAGTTTTGATGATGGCGAGGAGGTGGATCACTGGTACAATCTTTCTGCCATTGATGTGAAGACCGATAAGGCTACTCCTGTGGTAGCTATCCTCGGAAACTCTATTACCGATGGCCGTGGAAGTACTACTAACCATCAGAACCGCTGGACCGATTTCCTCTCGGATGCCCTGAATGCAGAGAAACCATATGGCGTGTTGAATCTCGGAATCGGTGGCAACTGTGTGGTACAGGGCGGATTGAGCGAACCGGCCATGAAACGTTTCGACCGTGATATCCTGGGGCAGACAGGTGTGGATAAACTCATCATCTTCGAGGGAACCAACGATATCGGTTGCTGCAGCGGAAATTATGAGCATGTAACAGATACCCTGATTGCCTGCTACAAGGTGCTGATAGCGAAAGCCAAGGCAAAGGGAATCAAGGTGTATGGCGGAACCATCACCCCAACCAAGGGAAACGGCTGGTATTCTCACTGGCATGAGGCGATGCGACAGACCGTGAACGAATGGATCAGAAAAAGTGGTGCCTTCGACGAGGTCATCGATTTCGATGAGCTGACCCGCGATCCGAAAGACCCTCAGCGTCTGAAGGCTGAGTATTCTGACGACTGGCTGCATCTCAATCCGAAGGGATATGAGGCAATGGGCAAGTTTGCCGCAGAGAAATTGAAGTAAATATATTATATGCATCTTTTATATTATATATATAATAAGGTGTAAACTTAATGACAGAATAAAATATGGAACAGACATCTGTAACACAGGAATCTAAAGGATTCTACAAACTGAATTGGCTACAACGCATCGGATTTGGATCTGGCGACTTGGCGCAAAACCTCATCTACCAGACCATCTGCATGTATCTGTTGTTCTTCTACACCGACATCTATGGACTTAATCCTGGTGTTGCTGCCACCATGTTCTTGGTGGTTCGCTTGGTCGATGTACTCTGGGACCCGTTGGTGGGAACTTATGTAGATAAGCATAATCCACGTTGGGGTAAGTATCGTTCATATCTAGTCCTGGCGGGTTTGCCACTCACCGTACTTGCCATCCTCTGTTTTTGGAATGGTATGGAAGGACAGACAGAAACCGTCAAACTTATCTATGCCTATGTAACATATGTAGGCTTGTCTATGCTTTATACATTGATCAATGTGCCTTACGGAGCCTTGAACTCTTCGCTGACTCGCGATACAGACGAGATAACCATCCTTACCTCTGTACGTATGTTCATGGCAAATGTGGGTGGACTCTGTGTATCGGCAGGTGTTCCAATCCTGGTAGCCATGCTCGCAGCAGCCAAGGATCTCCCTATCGAGATGGCACTCTTCATGGGTTTGGGCTCTTTGCCATCTTTCATCTTTATGCCACTCGTTCCTGCCATCAAGAAAAAGGTGGGCAAGAAGAATATGTTCTACATCTTCCTTACTGTGGCTATCGTGGGTATGGCAATGCTTTATATCATCAGCAAGATGGGATCTGTAAAGGATCATATCACGCTGGTTTATATCGCTCAGTTCATCAAATCAACAGGCGTAATCGTAGCTACAGGATATATGTGGGCTCTGATTCCAGAGGTTATCTCTTTTGCAGAATATACCAGCGGCAAGCGTATTGCCGGCATCGTCAATGCCCTGACCGGTATCTTCTATAAGGCAGGTATGGCTTTGGGTGGTGTTATTCCTGGTGCAGTTCTTGCATGGACCGGTTATCAGGCAGCAGCTGCTCAGGAGGGCAACTCTCTTCCTACCGACAGTAATGCTTGGTTTGTTGCCATGCTGATTTTTGCCCTGGTAGGTTTCGCCCTTCTGGTATTCTGCTTTACCCAAACCAAGGAGCGTGTGGTAATGGACGAGAAGGAAACCAAGAATGTTAAGGTGAGTGACCTGTGGACAGAATTCTTCCATAACCGTCCTCTCCGTATCGTGGCACTCTTCTTCATTACAGCCTTCGCCATGATGTCGGTTGGTAATGCTGCCGGTGCTTACTTCATGAACGATTTGGAGCAGCAGACTCCTCTGGCACAGGAGGGTATCCGCTGGCTGGTATGTGTGATTCCTGCCATCTTGCTGGGTTTGGCGATGTTCATCATCTCTAAATATGAGTTGACCGATGAGGTTATCGACGACATCAACAAGAAGATTGAGGCCCGACACAAGGAAGAAAACTAGAGACTATAATTATTAACGAGAAAAATAGATATAAGATATGAAAAAGATCACAACTCTGGCACTGGGGCTGATGCTTGCTTCAACAGCTTTCGCTCAAAAAGCGAACTCTGCAGCTCAAATCCCAACATTCCAGGAAACTATGGGTAAGTACTTCCTGGTAGGTGCTGCCATTAATACAGATTTGCCTGATGGACAAGACCCTGCAGGTGAGGAAGTAGTGAAGAAACAGTTTAACCAGGTAGTTGCCGAAAACTGTATGAAGGGTGAGAAGAATCATCCGGAGGTGAATCGCTTTGATTTCACAGATGGCGATAAGTTGGCCGACTGGGCAGAGAAGAACGGCAAGACCTTGATCGGGCATTGTCTGGTTTGGCATTCTCAGCCACCTAAGTGGATGTTTACCGATGATAAGGGTAATCTGGTAAGCCGTGAAGTGCTTATCGGCAGAATGTATAACCATATTATGAATGTGGTTACTCATTATAAAGGTAGAGTAAAGGGTTGGGACGTTGTGAACGAGGCTTTCGAGGATGATGGCTCTTACCGCAAGTCTCTATATTATAAGATTATCGGTCCGGAGTTCATCGAACTGGCTTTCCGCTTTGCGCATGAGGCTGACCCTAACGTAGAACTCTACTACAATGATTATTCTACTTCGAAGCCAGCCAAGCGAGAGGCTATCTGCAAACTGGTTCGCGATTTGAAGGCGAAGGGTCTCCGCATCGATGCAGTAGGTATGCAGAGCCACAATGGTTTTGATTATCCTGACTATGCTGAGTATGAGAAGAGCATCGAGGCTTTTGCTGGTGAAGGCGTGAAGGTGATGCTGACGGAGTTGGATATGAACATGCTTCCTAATCCGGAAGGATTCGGCGGAGCGGAAATCAGCCAGAAGTTTGAACTTCAGAAGAAGTACAATCCATACGTGAAGGGACTTGACAAGAAGGCGCAGAAACTCTTCAATCAGCGTTATCTCGATCTCTTTAAGATTGTAGAGCGTCACAAGGATGTCATCAGTCGTGTTACCTTCTGGGGTGTCAACGATGGTCACTCTTGGTTGAATGGCTGGCCTATCCCTGGCAGAACCAACTATCCACTGCTCATCGACCGCAACAACGAGGTGAAGCCAGTGGTGAAGGAAATCGTCAATCTCTTTAAGTAAAATTTCTTTAGATAATATTGTACATCTCTTAAAATAATAAACAACAATGAAAGCAAGATATTTGTTCCCAAAGGATTATATGGCAGACCCATCTGCCAATGTGTTTAACGGTCGCCTGTATGTTTACCCATCTCATGACTGGGATAGCGGCGAATGTTTCGACGATGATGGCGGTCACTTCCAGATGAAAGACTATCATGTTCTCTCTATGGACGACGTGATGGAAGGTGAGGTAACCGATCATGGTGTGATTCTCGACGTGAAGGATGTGCCATGGGCTGAGAAGCAGATGTGGGACAACGATGTAGTAGAGAAGGATGGCAAGTACTATCTCATCTTCTCTGCCAAGGATTATAATGGTGTGTTCCATCTAGGTGTGGCTGTAGCTGATAAGCCAGAAGGTCCTTTCATTCCGAATGCCGACCCTATCCGCAAGTCATACAGCATCGACCCTTGTGTGTTCAAGGATGATGATGGCAAGATTTACTGCTACTTCGGTGGTATCTGGGGCGGTCAGCTTCAGTGGTATAAGGACAACAAGGCTCTGAAGGATGAGCATCTCCCTGAAGGCAAGGAGAACCCATTGCCATCTCGTGTAGCCATGATGACGGATGATGTGCAGCAGTTTGCTGAAATGCCAAAGCCTGTTGTCATCGTTGACGAAGAGGGTAATGTTTTGCCAGCAGATGATCCACATCGCTTCTTCGAGGCCAGCTGGATGCATAAGTATAAGGGCAAGTATTACTTCAGCTACTCTACCGGTGATACTCATTATCTCTGCTATGCTGTAGGTGATAATCCTTATGGTCCGTTCACTTACAAGGGTGTTATCCTGGAGCCTGTAGTAGGTTGGACAACCCATCATAGCATCTGTGAGTACAAGGGACAGTGGTATCTGTTCCATCACGACTGCGTGCCATCAAATGATACAACCTGGCTTCGCAGCGTAAAGGTGGCTCCTCTCTTCTATGATGAGGATGATAACATCTTGCCGGTTCAGTCTGAATAAGAGTATTATAATTTTTAGGTTTATAATAGTTTTGATGAATAGTTGATATATAAGTTAATGTTAGTTTAGAAGGAACGGCATCTTCGTGAGGAGATGCCGTTTTCACATATATGCCTTTTCTTTCTTTTCTTCTCTTCCTGTTTTCTCTTTCTTTTCATCTAATGTTATTTTTAAGTTATTTCTATCATTTTGTAGGAGATTTCGGATATTTTTGTTTACCTTTGTGCCCGTAAACCATAAAAAGAATAATTTATGTTGAGATTACTTTTAAGGCTTTGGTGGTTGCAGCAGCGCCGTAACTTCCATAAGCGAGATGCCTTCGTGGCGTGCTACATCATCTTCCTGTATGTGGTGATGGGCGTGAGCTTCTTTCTCAGCTTCACCGAGAATGGGGGAGAACTTGGGGGCGAAGACATGCCTGCCCTGTTGGGAGCCGGTATCGTTGTCGGTATGCTGATTCCAGACATCATCATGAAGATGGTGATGAAGCGGGATATTACGGCGATGGATGATTACGTGAAGTCGCGACCTGTGCCGGAGAAAATCTGGAACAAGTTCCTGCTCACTACCAATCTCGTGAGCTTCTGGAACTATGTGCTTCCAGTGCTTATGCTTCCTGTATTTATCTATTTCCTGCCTGTAGGTCAGGTTATTGCCAGTTTCTTTCTGTTTCTGGCGTTCTCTTATATTGACGGCATCTACATCACCTGCTACCGCAAGGCAACAGAGTGGATTCTGAAATGGCCCTTGATATTGGGATGGATGGGAATGTTTGCCGTGCTGATAGGATATATGTTTGTGAGTTCCTTTTTCCCGGTATGGATGGGATGGGCGGGTATCTTCTTCCTTGCCGGAGCGGTATTCGCCGGACTTACCATCTATCTCTATCACGAAAAGATTTATAACGAGCAGAAGCAGAAGGTTTCCAGGTTCCGTGGTTTCAGCCATATCAACCTCTTCAGTCTGCAATATATCGGCACATTGAGAGCAAAGCGTGTCCGTACGATGGTGATTATGATTGCTGCCATCTTCCTTTTCGATGCCTATCTCTTTGCCTTGCTCCCGGCAGAAGCGGGACAGGAAATGGGGGACAAGGTGGCTATGACTACCCTCTATGTGGCGGGTGCCATCCTGCTGCCATCGGTGGTGTTGTCGCAGTGGACCTTTGGCATTGAGGCAAACTTCTTCCATGGTTTGATGACCAAGCCTGTTAAGGTTAAACAGATGCTGCAGAATTGCTTCTATTATTATATGGTAGTGAGTGCTGTCGCTTTGTTGCTTACCCTTCCGTTCCTTTTCCTGCAGGTAGGAATCGGAATCCAGGTGCTTATCAGCGGTTTCTGTCTGGCAGTATTCATCAATCTCTTCAATCTGCCTACGGCACTCTTCTCTTCCCGTCTGGAGATATTCCAGACTTCCATGTTCAGCATGCAGGGAGCTAATCTGAAGATTAATCTTTATGCCATCGCCTTTCTCTTCCCGCTGGCTGGTGTCTGTGCTGTCTATTATTTCTTCGGTGAGACGGCATGGTTTGTCACCTGCATAACGCTGGCAGTCTTCAGTATCGCCATCCATAAATGGTTCATCGCCAAGATAGCTGCCATCTTCGAGAAGAACAAGTATAAGCGCATGGAGAAGTTTATAGAAAGCTAAGTAAACATTAAACACTACACATTAAACATTAGAATAATGGATATCAAGATTCAGAATCTCAAAAAGATATATAATGGCAATACCGTACTCGATATTGATAATCTGGGTGTTGCAAAGGGCGAGCTGATAGGACTCGTAGGTAATAATGGTGCGGGCAAGACCACCTTGCTCCGTCTGATTCTCGACCTGATTCAGGCTGATGACGGTTTCGTGGAAAGCAATGGACAGAAGGTGAACGAGAGTGAGACCTGGAAGGAATATACCGGCAGTTACATCGACGGCAGATTCCTCATCGACTTCCTCACCCCTGAGGAATACTTCGATTTCATCGCTGATGTTTATCACATTGACGATGAAACCCTGCAGGAGCGATTGGCTCAGTTTGAGGGCTTTATGCACGATGAAATCATGGGAACCAAGAAGTATCTCCGTGATTTTTCTCAGGGTAACCGCCAGAAGATTGGTATCATCGGAGCGATGATCATCAATCCGAAGGTTCTTCTCCTGGATGAGCCGTTCAACTATCTCGACCCATCTTCCCAGATGACTATCGCCCACATGATTCAGTGCATCTGCAAGGAGCAGGGCACCACGGTCATCATCTCCAGCCACAACCTCAACTTCGTTGCCGACATCTCCTCCCGCATCCTCCTGCTGGAGAAAGGCAAGCTGGTGAAGGATCTTCCGAATGCCGATGGTGCTGCCATCGCTGAACTCAACGAGTACTTCGGTATTCAGGCGGAATAAACTTTTTCCGTTAATATTATACAAATTCCATGATATGATTTGTATAATTATCGTTAAATGCTTACCTTTGCACTCAAACGAAGAAAAAAGAATCAATGAGCAAAGGAAAATTAGCAAAGTTTGCGGATATGGAGCGTTTCGAGAACGTGTTCCAGTATCCATATAGTGTAGTAGATGACGTGCCTTTCGATATGAAGGGCAAGTGGCGTGATATGTATTTCCACAATGATAACCCTATCGTGCTGGAGTTGGGATGCGGCAAGGGTGAATATACCGTGGAACTTGCCAAGCTCTATCCTGAGATGAACTTCATCGGTGTGGATATCAAGGGGGCACGTATGTGGACCGGTGCCAAGAAGGCGATAGAGGAAGGACAGAAGAACGTGGCTTTCCTCCGTACCAACATCGAGATTATCGACCGCTTCTTTGCTGCGGATGAGGTGCAGGAAATCTGGCTCACCTTCTCTGACCCGCAGATGAAAAACCCTCGCAAGCGTCTTACATCTACTTACTTCATGAACCGTTATCGCCACTTCCTCGTGGATGGCGGTATCATCCATCTGAAGACGGACTCCAACTTCCTCTTCACCTATACTACTTATATGGTGGATGGCAACCATCTGCCTGTGCTCTTCCGCACAGAGGACCTCTATCATCAGGAGGGCATCGATGAGGAAACCCGTAAGATTCTCTCTATCCAAACCTATTATGAGAGTATGTGGATAGAACGTGGCTTGAACATCAAGTATCAGAAGTTCGCCTTGCCACGTGAGGGTGAGCTGGTGGAACCTGATATTGAGATTCCGCTGGATGATTATCGCAGTTATCGCCGTGATAAGCGAAGCTCAAAGGATACAGCGAAGTAGATTTCTACAATGATTTGAATAAGCTTCCGCAATGCTTTGAATGTCTTTCCTCAAGCGTTATTGGCGTTTGAAGAATGCGTCATAAGTATCTGAAAGAAGTAACTGAAGTTGTTCAGAGATACAATAGAAGTTGTTGGAACAGTAAGTATCTCGAAGCGCACAACAGTTGATATGCGGTCGCACATCAGCTGTTGTGCGCTTGTCTTTCAGCTGTTGTGCATGTGTAGAACAGCTGTTGTGCGGCTTTTTAATGGCAATTCTATTGATTGTCTTTGTTAATCAGGTTGACGACTACTTTTACCATTACATCTTTTTCCTCAGTTCTGCTTTCTGCAATCATCAGAGTCAGGGCAACGAGTGTGTTGTCGGCAATTCTCTTATGTCCATTTTCAGCATACAGAATGCCATTCTTCTCCATAAACCAAAGAAAAAGCATGGCCGCAATTCTCTTGTTGCCATCGCTGAATGAATGGTTTTTTACGACAAGGTAGAGCAGCATGGCTGCTTTTTCTTCTACCGAAGCGTAGAGTTCTTCACCACCGAAGGTTTGGTAAATCTGACCTATGCTGCTCTTGAATGAATCATCCTTCTCATTGGCAAACCATTTACTGCCTCCAAACTTTTCTTTCAAAGCATTGATGGCTTCCATTGCATTTTCGTAGGTGGCATGGAACGGCTCGGCTTGAGTCGTCTTGTCTATGAGTAATGTCTGATAATCATATTTGTCGAGAGTATCCAGGGCATAAACATAGTCGCTGATGACATTGAACAACCCGTTGTATTCGCCTTCTGAAACCTGATCTTGTAATGTAATTGCACGTGACATCAAACGAACCACTTCTTTCAGTTCGTTGTAATTGTCTAGGCGTTTCTGGTTGATGGCGTAACCCTTGATAATGTATTGCTTCAAGATAGAATTAGCCCATTGACGGAATCTGGTACCATTGATTGACTTTACACGATAGCCTACGGAGATAATGACGTCCAGGTTATAATATTCCGTTTCGACAACCTGTTCAAAGCCGTCGTGGCGGCCATATTTCTTGGTATGTGCAAATTTTGCACATACCAAGGATTTGTCGAGTTCACCTTCTTTAAAACAGTTATTGACATGTCGTGAAATCACAGTTCTGTCACGGCCAAACAACTCTGCCATTTGGCTTTGTGTAAGCCAAACGGTATCATTTTCTAATTTTACATTCAGCTCTATGTTTCCCTCTGGGGAACGATAGATTTCGATGGATGAATTCCTCTGCTCCATACCTTTCATTATTAAAAGTTCTTATTCTAGTACCCAACTTTTGGATAATTCGGCAAAGATACGATAATTGTTTGATTCCTACAAGGTTTTCGAGTATTTTTTCTTCTTTTTGATGAAATTTGCGAAAGATTGAAATGGAAGGAATGTTTTGTTTTTGATTACTTTCAGATAAAATATCGGGACTAGTCTTAGGTTAGGGATATGTATAGTATGTTATGTTCTTCCTATACCTTTTGTTAAATCCGGGAATAATCTTGTTGAATTCAGGAAAAAAAGGTGGAAATGCTTGGCGTTTCCACCTTATTTTATTATATTTGCAGCAAGTTTTTGAAGAAATGCAGTATTCTCAGGGACTGCATGGAACTGACGAAACGACTAAAAGAACAGAAAAGTAATAACTAACGAAATAAACGACAAAATGATGAACTACAAGAAATTGGCTCTTACCGTTGCGGCTGGAGCGATGGCAACTACAATGATGGCGCAATCGGCACCTCAGCTGAATGCCAACAACATCGATGAAGTAATCAAGGCGATGACCTTGGAAGAAAAAGCCCAACTCTTAGTGGGCGGTGGCAACGATGGATTCGTGGGCAGTGGCGCTATGCTCGGACATCAGAAGAAGTTCGTGCCGGGTGCTGCGGGTATTACTGTAGCCATCCCTCGTCTCGGCATTCCTGCTACCGTACAGTGTGATGGTCCTGCCGGAGTTCATATCGATGCTCATCGCGAAGGTGACAGCCGTAGCTACTTTGCCACCGGTTTCCCTATCGGAACCTGTCTGGCTTCTACCTGGAACACCGACCTGGTGCGCAAGGTGGGTGAGGCTATCGGTAACGAAACCCTGGAGTATGGCTGTGATGTTGTGCTCGGACCGGGTATGAACCTTCATCGCAATCCGCTCTGTGGCCGTAACTTTGAGTATTATTCAGAAGACCCAATCGTAACAGGTCTTATCGGAACCGCCTTTGTACAGGGTGTGCAGAGCCAGGGCGTGGGTGTAAGTGCCAAGCACTTTGCTGTAAACTCTCAGGAAACTGACCGTACCAAGGTGGATGAACGATTGAGCCAGCGTGCTCTCCGTGAGCTGTATCTGAAAGGTTTCGAGATGATGGTTCGCAAGAGCAATCCTTGGACTATCATGTCTGCCTATAATAAGATTAACGGTGTTTATGCCCAGGGCAACAAGGGTCTCTTGACCGATATTCTCCGCAACGACTGGGGATATAAGGGAATCGTGGAGACTGACTGGATTGGTAAGCGTGCCGACCTTCCGCTGGAACAGGAAGTTGAGGCTGGCAACGACCTGATGATGCCGGGTTATCCAGCTCAGGTACAGGATATTGTTGATGCCGTAAAGAATGGCAAGCTGGATATCAAGGATGTGGACCGCAATGTTCGCCGCATGCTCGAATATATCGTGAAGACTCCTCGATTCAAGGGATATAAATATAGTGGTGAGCCAGACTTGAAGGCTCATGCTGCTATCACCCGTCAGAGTTCTACCGAGGGTATGGTGCTCCTGAAGAATGATGCAGCTCTTCCAATCCAGGGCTTGAAGACCGTGGCGCTCTTCGGTGTCAACTCTTACGACTTCATGTCGGGTGGCCTTGGCAGTGGAGCAGTTAATGTAGGCTATTCTGTAGATATGGTTACCGGTTTGAAGAACATCGGCGTGGCAACTACTCCTCAGCTTACGGAAATCTATCAGAATTATGTGAAGTATGCCAAGGCTAAGTTGAAGGCAGACAAGAATCCGATGATGTGGTTCCTGGATCAGGGTCAGCCTAAGCTCGATGAAATCGAGATTACTGAGCGCTGTGTGGCAAGCGAGGAGCCAAAGGCTGATGCGGCCATCATCACCATAGGTCGTCAGGCAGGTGAGGGAATGGACCGCCAGATCAATGGTGAGTTCAACCTCAGTCAGATAGAGCAGGATATGATTTTCCGTGTATCTGATGCTTTCCATGCCAAGGGTAAGAAGGTGATTGTCATCATCAACTCTGGTTCTGTGATGGAGACAGCCAGCTGGAGAGACCGTGTGGATGCTATTCTCGTTGCATGGCAGCCAGGTATCGAGGGCGGCAACTCTGTAGCTGATATCCTGACCGGTAAGGTGAATCCATCGGGTAAGTTGACCATGACCTGGCCTATCGCTGCTACCGATCATCCATCTACTGCCAACTTTGCCAAGGATTACGATATGTACACCTACAAGAATCTGCTGGATTGGAGCAAGGGTAACATCAAGGGTTACGATTATAGCAACCACGAGGAGGATATCTACGTAGGTTATCGCTACTTTGATACCTTCAAGAAGAATGTGGCTTATCCTTTCGGTTATGGTTTGAGCTACACTACCTTCGAGTTTGGCAAGCCATCTGTCAAGGCTAAAGGCAACAATATCGAGGTTAGCGTAACCATCAAGAATACCGGTAAGGTTGCCGGCAAGGAAGTTGCTGAGGTTTATGTCACCGCTCCAAAGGGCGCTTATGAAAAGCCAGCCAAGGAACTCAAAACCTTCGGCAAGACCAAGTTGCTGAAGCCAGGTGAGAGCCAGACTTTGAAGATGACACTTGAAAAGCGCGATCTTGCCAGCTTCGATGAGGCTAACAGCCAGTGGAAGGTAGATGCAGGTAACTATCTCTTCAAGATAGGTAGTGATGTGGAGAACATCAAGGGTACTGCTACATTGAAGGTGGCAGAATATACCGAGAAGACTAGCAATGCCTGCGCTCCTAAGGTTCAGTTGAACTATCTGAAGCTGAATAAATAATTCGTGGTTTGTGCAAAATAAAATAGATTAAACAGAAACGCCTCTATCTCAGAAAAAGAGATAGAGGCGTTTTTATTGTAATTCCGTTGTAAGGAATAGACCACACAGCGCACGCAGATAGTTCGCTTTTATTCTAGCATTGTTCGGTTACCTCTTCGTAGATTTCGCGGCATCTCTTTTCCTTCATTTTATTCTTTACGCCAACGGCAATCATATCCTCTACGGTCGGATGCCCAGTTCCATTTACAGATGTTGCGTGTTCACCATTATATCCCTCGGTGCAATGGGTGAGGTCGTAGGCTGGGGCTAAATGCCAGTGCCATTTGCCATCGCTCTCTTTCTGAACCAAGAAAGAGAAGTTCTTGCAGTGGTCGTCCTTGTTGTCCATTATATAATTAAAAACCATGCGGCGGAACATCTCCTCCACATCCTCTTGGCTCTGGGTAAGATAACCGGTAAGTGCCAAAAGGTTAAGGTAATCGAGAATGGGGTTGGAAAGGGAAACGTTGAGCAAGGCTCCAGCTGTGGCTACGTGAATGCGTTCGCCTGTTGGAGAAATGTCGAAGCGACGGCAGGCAAAATACTTGTTGTTTACCAGTTTGAAGTCTGGTACTTGAATACCACATTGCTTGGCTATCTCATTATAATGATACTCTTGCTTTCCCATATCTTGTGGGTCGTAGGTATGGCGAAACTTGACCAACCAATGACCATCCTCATTTGTAAAAATGGCTTTTGGGCGACAACCGCCACTATTACCACTATTATATAATAGCAATCCTGCGTCATTATCCTGTTGCTCCTTCAACACCTCCAAGGCTTTGGCTTGTAAAAGGTCAAAGTCCTCTATCTCGTGTCCAGTCTGGATAGAAGTTATAGGTTCGTAGGTCAATGCCCCCATACCTCCATTGCCCACGATGCTCAGTCGGTCAAGAGCAGATAGCTCAAAGTCGTTGATACCCTCTTTTAGCAAGGCTTTATGCAATAGGTATCTACCATATCCATCGGGAAGGCTGTCTTCGAAGATGCCAAAGTTCCCGTTGAAAGGGGTGGCTTTGGCAATGAAAAGACCAGGCTTCAGTGGCAATTCCAACGGAGATATACTAAAGCCAGATGCCAACCACTGATTGTCATACTCGAATGTGCATACCTTTCCATCGGCATTCAATGACAGTGTGCCGACTTTCTCCTGGTGATATTTCACGGCTAAAGATTCTATATGTTTCATTGTCTGTAAGCCTTTTTCTTGTTAGCGTTTCTTTTTATCTGTTGCAACTCCTCCATGGTGGAGTACTTGGGTTGCGAGAAGACGTTCTTGATTTCTGAGGTGTAGTCCAAAGCTATGGCGATACCTATCAGATTTTTGAGGGAGATGAGGCCTTTTTGCTCGAATCTGGTGATGTTGCTGACGGCAACGCCTGACTTGTCTGCCACTTGCTCACGTGTCAGATTCTTCTCTATTCTTCGTTTTCTGAAGTCGTTTGCCATCTCCTTTGCAATCTCATCAGGATTGTCGTGGAGGTAGTTATCTAATATTGCTAATATATTATTCGTTTCTTGCATAATCGCTGGGATAATAACAAGATATTATCAGTTGCAAAGATACAAAAAAGATTATTATGTTCCAAATAAAAATGAACTAAAAAAGTTAAAATCCCTCTTAACAATAAAAAAACAAAAAAAAAACTCTTTTGTTTTGTTTTGTCTCCGATTTACTGTAACTTTGCAGTCGAAATTCGAATTTAAATTATTTTATGTAATTATGGCAAAAAAAGCTCTTTTAATGATTCTCGACGGATGGGGAATCGGTAAGCATGATAAGGGTGATGTTATCTTCAAGACTCCAACTCCTTATCTCGATTATTTGACAGCAGTTTCAGCACATTCTACTCTCCAGACTTGTGGCGAGGACGTAGGTCTTCCTAACGGTCAGATGGGTAATTCTGAGGTTGGTCACCTCAACATCGGTGCTGGTCGTGTGGTATATCAGGATCTCGTTAAGATCAACAAGGCTTGCGAGAGCGGTGACATCTTGAAGAATCAGGAGATCATCAACGCTTACAGCTATGCTCAGAAGACTGGTAAGAAACTCCACTTGATGGGCTTGACTTCTACCGGTGGTGTTCACTCTTCTTTAGATCACCTCTTCAAGTTGATTGAGATTGGTAAGGAATATGGTTTGAAGGAGACATACGTTCACTGCTTCATGGATGGCCGTGATACAGACCCTAAGAGCGGTAAGGGCTTCATCGAGGAGGTTCAGGCTTGCTGCGACAAGAATGGTGCACACATCGCAAGCATCGTAGGTCGTTTCTATGCTATGGACCGTGACAAGCGCTGGAACCGTGTGAAGGAAGCATACGACTTGCTCGTTGAGGGTAAGGGTAAGCAGGCTGACGATATGGTGAAGGCAATGCAGGAGAGCTATGATGAGGACGTAACAGACGAGTTCATCAAGCCAATCAATAACTCAAAGGTTGACGGTACTATCCAGGAGGGTGATGTTGTTATCTTCATCAACTACCGTAACGACCGTGCCAAGGAGTTGACACAGGTATTGACTCAGCAGGATATGCCAGAGGAAGGCATGCACACCATCAAGGACTTGCAGTACTACTGCATGACTCCATACGATGCAAGCTTCCAGGGCGTTCACATCCTCTTCCCTAAGGAGAACGTAATGAATACCCTCGGTGAGTACTTGAGCGCACAGGGCAAGAAGCAGCTCCACACTGCAGAGACTGAGAAGTATGCTCACGTAACATTCTTCTTCAATGGTGGTCGTGAGACTCCATACGAGGGCGAGGACCGTATCCTGGTTCCTTCTCCAAAGGTGGCTACTTACGACTTGAAGCCAGAGATGAGCGCTTACGAGGTAAAGGATAAGTTGGTGGGTGCAATCAACACTCAGGAGTACGACTTCATCGTTGTAAACTTCGCTAATGGTGATATGGTAGGTCACACAGGTATCTACAACGCTATCGCTAAGGCTGTTCACGCTGTTGACAACTGCGTAAAGGACGTTATCGAGGCTGCTAAGGCTAACGATTATGAGGCTATCATCATCGCTGACCACGGTAATGCAGACCACGCTATCAACGAGGACGGTACACCAAACACTGCTCACTCTTTGAACCCTGTTCCATTCATCTACGTAACTGACAATAACTCAGCTACCGTTAAGGATGGTCGTTTGGCAGACGTAGCTCCTTCTATCCTCCATATCATGGGCTTGGAGAAGCCTGCAGATATGACAGGTGAGAACTTGATTTCTGACAACAAGTAAAAACGATTTTATATACCTCAAAAAAGTATCCTAAGATACTTGTCCAAGTATCTTAGGATACTTGCGTAAGTATCTTAAGATACTTTTGAATTTATATTAAGCATGAACGTAAAGATAGAAGAAAGTTGGAGACAGCATATAGGAGAAGAGTTCGACAAGCAGTATTTTGTTGACCTCACAAACTTCGTGAAAGAGGAATACCTGCGTACGCCCTGTTATCCTCCTGGCCGCTTGATTTTCAATGCCTTCAATCTCTGTCCTTTTGATGATGTGAAGGTAGTAATTATCGGACAGGATCCATACCATGAGCCGGGTCAGGCGATGGGACTGAGTTTCTCTGTGCCGGACGGAATCACTTTCCCACCATCATTGATTAATATATTCAAGGAGATTCAGATGGATCTCGGTACTCCGATGCCAGCCACGGGCGATTTAACCCGCTGGGCAAAGCAGGGAGTATTGTTGCTCAACGCCACGTTGACCGTTCGTGCCCATCAGGCTGCGAGCCATCAGCGCAAAGGCTGGGAGGAGTTTACCGATGCTGCCATCAAGGCGCTCAGCAAGGATAAGGAGCACCTGGTGTTTATCCTTTGGGGCGGTTATGCCCGGAGCAAGGCGAAGCTCATCGATACAAGCAAGCATCTGATATTGGAAAGCGTTCATCCTTCGCCATTATCAGCCAACAGAGGCGGATGGTTTGGCAATCATCATTTCTCCCGCTGCAATGCATATCTGCAGCAGAACGGAATTACGCCTATCCAATGGTAGGTACACCTATTAATATATAGCTATCCACTCATGGGTAGCTATCATTATTTTTATTATACACTCAAAGAAATTTATTCATCTCAAAAACATTATGAAGAAAGACGAACTTCGTATTCTGCAGGTGGGCAACGTGTTGGTTTCACCTGATATTATCACCGAAAAATTCTGTTGCGACCTTGATGCCTGCAAGGGCGAGTGCTGCATCGAAGGCGATGCGGGAGCTCCTGTTACCCTGGATGAGATTATGGAGATTGAGGATGCGCTGGATGTAGTTTGGGATGATCTCTCGGCTTCTGCCCAGGCTATCATAGATAAGCAGGGCGTGGCTTATACCGATATTGAAGGCGATTTGGTGACGAGCATCGTGAATGGTAAGGATTGCGTGTTTACCTGCTACCAGGATTTGAAAGACCTGGGCGATGGACATACGATTCCGAATTGTTGTCTCTGTGCCTTGGAGCGTGCTTATCGCGAAGGAAAGTCGAAGTTCAAGAAGCCTATCTCCTGTGCTTTGTATCCAATCCGTGCCAAGGATTTCGGCAACGAGGTGTATGGCATCAACTATAACAAGTGGCGCATCTGCAAGGATGCCATCAAGAAGGGTGAGGAGTTGAACCTTCCTGTTTATAAGTTCCTGGAGGGTCCGCTGGTAGAGAAGTTCGGCAAGGAATGGTATGATGAGCTTTGCGAAGTGGCAGAGCAAGTGCTTGCGGAATTGGAAGACTAAATTCAGTTAGAGACTTTGGAAGATAATAGTTCCGAAGTCTTTTTTTGTTTTATAAAAAAAGAGATTTCGAAACGCTGTTGAGCTTATTCCGAAATCTCTAATCCTTCTATATTTGTGATATTACTTCTTCTAAAACCTTTATCCCAAGTTATCACGAAATCTTTTTGATGCTCAGCATGGATGCGGTAATAGGCTTGCTCGTCCATTTCGCCACTGCATACATATTGGTTTCCGTTAATATGAAGTGTTGTTCCTTTGCTGGCATTGCGTATTGTGAGCCTGATGGTTCCGCGGAACGGACGTCCGAAGTCTATACGGCATCCCTGATGATCAAATTCCTCCTGGTATGGTTCTAATACCATTTGAAGCTTGTTCTGGGTGAGGTATGGCAGCTGGTCAACAAAGATATAGTTTGTTGAATCTTTGAAAGCACCTGTCGGATGAACCCATCCTGCAGATTGGTATTCTGCCGATTTCCACTCAGTATTGTATATTCTATTGTCAAAGTGTTCCTTTTCGTTGTAACTGCAGCCCTTCAGGGGTTTGCACCACCATGTTTCGTCTGCTTTATGATAAAAAGGAACAGAGTCTGTATACCAGCCATGAAGTTCCAGCGAGAGTTGTTTGCTCTTATTTCTTATTCTTCCTGGTGCATACCAGACCGCGATGATGTTTTCGCCCTTTTTCAGATATCTGGAGATATCTATGGTTTGCATCAGAAGGATGCTGTCTCTGGCTCCTTCGTTGAAAATGCTTGGCGTAGCATTTCTTTCGTTGATGTATAGGCGGGTATTTCCTCCACTTGCCATGTTTATCTCAGCCTTTAAAGGCTTTTGATTAAGATGATAGATTTTCCTGTATAATATCTCAGAAGAATCGTTGGGGAATGGATATGATACCCAATGGGTACCGAATTCCTGTGCATAGGAATTCAGCACCCAGAGAGTTGTAAAGATGAGAATTGTAAAATATCTCATAGATTATTATTTGTCTATTTTATGAGTTTTGTTTCGCCAGCCTTGAAATTTAATGCTTTCTGCTTACCATTATACTTGACGGTCAGGTTTCCGGCATTCTTGCTGGTGATGGAAGCTTTGCTGACCTTTCCATTGTTCCATACGAGATTAATCTCGTAGTTTCCACGTGCTTTGATACCCTTAATTTCGCCTGCAGGCCATTCTTTAGGTAGAGCAGGAAGAAGATGCATAGTCTCGCCATCGCATTGCATCAGCATCTCACATACGCCTGCTGTGCCTCCGAAGTTGCCATCTATCTGGAAAGGTGGGTGAGCATCGAAGAGATTTGGATAAGTTCCTCCTGAAGGGCGATTCTTCGGATTGTTGTAATTGCCCGGATGTACATAGTTAAGCAATTTCCTGATCATAGAATATGACTTGTCTGCTCTGTGCAGGCGAGCCCATAAACTGATACGCCATCCTGTGCTCCAACCGGTAGAGAAGTCTCCTTTTATCTCAAGAGTCTTGGCAGCAGCTGCTGCTAAATCTGGAGTCTTATCTAATGAAATCTGATAGAATGGGTGTAAACCGAGAAGGTGTGACTGGTGGCGATGATGCCAATCCTGGTCATCCCAATCGTAATACCATTCCTGCAGATTACCGCGCTTTCCTATCTGATAAGGGTGCAGACGATTGATAGCATCCTGTAACTTTGCCTGATATGCTTGATCTATACCGAGAATCTGAGCACCTTTGAGTGTGTTTTTAAACAATTCTCTCAATATGGTAAGATCGGCAGTACCTCCATAGAAACTGCAGCCTTGATAGCCCTTGTCGGTGATATATTCTGCCTCAGGTGAAGTGCAAGGGGCAGTAATCAGTTCGCCCGGTTTCTTCGGGTTCTCTATTATCCAGTCAAGCATGAAGTCTGCTGCACCTTTCATCAATGGATAGGCTGTCTGGCGTAGATATTCCTTATCGCGGGTGTAATCGTAGTGATCCCATAAGGTTTGTACAAGCCAGGCACCTCCCATGTTCCAGTTGCTCCACTTAGGACTCTCTTTCTTTGTTCCAACAGGATTGGTCATTGCCCATGCGTCTGTGTTGTGTCCACCGCACCAGCCATTTTCAATTCCATAATAGTGCTTTGCTGTATATTTTCCTGTTACAGACATGGCTTTCACCAGTCCGTCTACAGGCATTACAAGCTCAGACATGTTGGTTACCTCTGCTGGCCAATAGTTTTCTTCCAGGTTGATGTTGATGGTGTAGTTTCCACGCCAAGGAGATTTTCGTGCCGGAGCCCAAAGTCCCTGGAGATTGGCAGGAATGCCTGGAGTTCTCGAACAGCTGATAAGAAGATATCTTCCATATTGGAAATAGAGCATTTCCAGGTAAGGGTTTTGCTCTTCTTTCTCAGTGTAATCAAAGAGTTGCTGGTCGGTGGTTCGCTTGTTGTCGAACTTTGCTCCCTTGAGTGCAAACTTGGCACGGTTGAAGATGTTCTGATAATCGGTTATATGACGCTGTTTTAACTCTGGATAGGTATAGTTGACCAAGTGCCAGGCATTGTCGTTAACCTTTTCAATATATGGAGCCCCTTCTTTTACCGGATGCTTGTCGAATCCGTTGTAGCTGGTTTCATTCACTAAATAGATAACAGCTTCGCTTACGCCCTGCAGATGGAGGATAGAATCAGAGGCAGTAATGGTTCCGTCCTGGTTTTTGATGCTGAGGATGGAGCAGAAGTGGGTACTGTTCTCAGGCTTTCCCATAGCATGGCCCGTGATGGTGAGTTGCTTATTGGAAGCTTTTACCTGATGAGGAATCAGAGAGGTGAGAGAGATGTCGCAGTTGATAGCTTTCTTCTGTGTAGCTGTCAGGTGAATGGCAATCATCTTGTCCGGATGTGATGCGAAATATTCTCGCTGGTATTGTATTCCCCCTCTTGTATAACTCAATGCTGCCGTAGCGTTGTCAAGGCTCAATTCACGCTTGTAGTTACTGAATTGTCCTTTATTTGCATCTTTGATATTGATGATGGCAAGTGGCTGATAGTATTCTGAATTGTGTCCTTGTACATGCAGTTGTAAAGAGTCGGCTGCCTTGTAATCTTCTTTGAACAGAGCCTCGCGAATCTTTGGTATCCATTTGTAGGCATCCCCTCCTTCCTCGCGATTGACAGGCTTTCCTGTCCACAAGGTGATGTCGTTGAGATAGATAGAGTCATTGTTGGCTCCACCATAGATCAATGCACCTAACTTACCGTTACCGATAGGTAATGATTCTTCAAAGGCTGTAGCTGGCTTATTGTACCAAAGCTTCAGCGGTGGAATATTACTCTTTGGGACAGCCTGGAGTGTGCCTGCTGCAGAGAGTAATAGGCAAGAGATAAGTAAATGTTTCATAAGTTGGTTTGTTGGGTTTTATATAAGCAGAGGCTGTGTCATTTATTGGCAAATGGCACAGCCCCTTATGTAAATTAGTTGAATTGTCTTAAGCGTCGATGTTTGCGTATGTGGCATTCTGCTCGATAAATTCGCGGCGTGGTTCCACATCATCACCCATCAACATAGAGAAGATTTCATCAGCCTGGGCTGCGTTCTCGATAGTAACCTGCTTGAGCAAGCGTGTAGATGGGTCCATAGTAGTTTCCCAAAGCTGCTCTGGGTTCATCTCACCCAAACCTTTGTATCGCTGGGTGTGGATATTCTTGTCTTCTACTCCATCTCCATACTTGTCGATGAATGCCTGGCGCTGCTGCTCTGTATAGCAATACTCGCTTACCTTGCTGCGATAAGTACACTTGTAGAGTGGTGGGGTAGCGATATACAGATGGCCTTCTTCAATAACCTTTGGCATGAAACGATAGAAGAGTGTCATAATCAATGTGTCGATGTGAGAACCATCGACGTCGGCATCGGTCATGATGATAATCTTGTCGTAACGCAACTTGTCGGTATTAGCCTCCTTGCTGTCTTCGCCATCTACACCGAAGCGGACTCCGATACTTTGGATGATGTTCATGACAGACTCAGCTTCGAATACCTTGTGCCACTGTACCTTTTCTACATTCAGAATCTTACCACGCAATGGGAGAATAGCCTGACGGAAACGGTCGCGACCCTGCTTGGCAGAACCACCGGCGGAATCACCCTCGACGAGGAAAATCTCGCATTCTTTAGGATCCTTCATTGAGCAATCGGCAAGTTTACCAGGAAGACCACCACCTGTCATGAAGTTCTTGCGCTGTACACTCTCACGTGCCTTGCGGGCAGCTATGCGGGCCGTAGCAGCCAGGACAACCTTTTCGCAGATTCGCTTTGCCTCGTCTGGATGTTCTTCCAGATAATCAGACAAAGCCTCGTTTACAGCCTGCTGAACGGCACCTTGTACCTCGCTGTTACCGAGCTTGGTCTTGGTCTGTCCCTCAAACTGAGGTTCAGCTACCTTGATGGAGATAACGGCAGTAAGACCCTCGCGAAAGTCTTCTGGTGCTATCTCTACCTTTGCCTTCTCAATCTGCTTAGAGATGGTTGGGTCAGCTTCTGCGTAAGCCTTCAAGGTGCGGGTCAACGCCATACGGAAACCAGTCAGGTGGGTACCACCCTCAATGGTGTTGATGTTATTGACGTATGAGTGGATATTCTCAGAGTAATCTGTGTTGTACATCACAGCAATCTCGATAGGAATACCCTGCTTTTCTGTCTTCAGATAGATAACATCATCGAAGAGATGAGTGCGGTGACGGTCTACGTAACGGACGAATTCCTTCAAACCATCCTTAGCGTGGAAAACCTGCTCCTTGGTCTTACCTTCCTCGTCAGGGCGCAAATCTCTCAAGGTAATCTTGATACCTGCATTGAGGAATGCCAACTCGCGCATACGGTTGGCAATGATGTCCCACTTATAGACAGTGTGAGTAAAGATGGTTGGATCTGGCCAGAACTGCTGGCGTGTACCGCGCTTGTTGGTTTCACCTACCACCTTAACCGGATAGAGAGGCTTACCCTTCTCATATTCCTGCTGGTAGATTTTGCCGCCACGGAACACCTGTGACAACATGTGGGTAGAAAGTGCATTCACACAACTTACACCCACACCATGTAAACCGCCAGATACCTTGTAAGAACCCTTGTCAAACTTACCACCTGCGTGAAGCACGGTCATAACGACTTCGAGGGCTGATTTATGTAGTTTCTCGTGCATATCCACAGGGATACCACGACCATTATCTTCTACGGTGATAGAGTTGTCTTCGTTGATGGTAACTTCGATGTCGGTACAGTAGCCCGCCATTGCTTCGTCAATAGAGTTGTCTACTGTCTCGTTTACCAAGTGATGAAGCCCCTTTTCGGAGATGTCACCAATATACATCGCCGGACGTTTGCGAACAGCTTCCAGGCCTTCCAGAACCTGAATGTTACTCGCAGAGTAATTATTTGCGTTGTTTTGATTTTCTGCCATTTTAGTATTGTCTTATTTCCGTGCAAAGATACTAAAAAAAGCTGAGAAACAGGAACTTTTGTTTGTGAAAAATCACCAAAAAGTGAAGAAAAAACGTAGAATGTGAACTTTAGCGGCAAAAGTGTCTTGAAAAAGCTATTTAATAATCGTTTTGCGCATTTTTATAGGGTATGTTGTAGTATAAACCGGTTGTGATGGGAAGATTTTATGATGCAGGAAATGGGTAGTCGGGTTCATAGAAAAGAATAAGGCTGCGACCCTATAATAGGATTGCAGCCTTATTTATTTCTTTGCTTTGACTTATAAGTTAGGCCAACTTAGCGATGTGCTTTGTAAGACCAGACTTCAAGTTTGCAGCCTTGTTGTCGTGGATAACGTTGATCTTAGCCAACTTGTCTAAAAGCTTCTGAACAGTAGGATAGAGCTTTGCAGCCTCTTCCTTGTCAGACATGTTGCGCAACTTGCGGACAGCATTGCGCATAGTCTTTGCATAATACTTATTGTGCAAAGCCTTCTTCTTATCCTGACGGATTCTCTTGATTGATGATTTGTGATTTGCCATCTTCTTTATGTTATTTTTTTTATTTCTTAAATGTTTGTAGTCCCTAGCAGAGTCGAACTGCTCTTTAGAGAATGAAAATCTCTCGTCCTAACCGATAGACGAAGGGACCATTGCTTATTTGCGGGTGCAAAGTTACTACTTTTATTTGAATCTAGCAAATTTTTCATAGAAAATTTTCGCTAAATGCGCATTTTTTTGTATTTTTGCCCTGTTTTTCACTAATATTAGGCAAAATGGAGATAAAAACTAGTGCTATCGTATTGCAAACCATCAAGTATGGGGACTCTCAACTTATCGTGGATTTCTTCACCGAAAAGTTGGGGAGACTCTCCTTTATGGTACGTGTGCCTAAGTCATCTAAGGGGAAGATGAAACGGCAGCTTTTCCAACCGCTCATGGTCTTGAATTTAGAATTTGATTATCGTCCCAAGTCAAATCTGCAGCGCCTTAGGGATGTTTCGATTCAGATTCCATTCTCTGATATCCCTTTTTCTCCATACAAACTTGGCATTTCCATGTTCTTGTCAGAACTGCTTTCATATGCTACCCGTCATGAGCAAGCTAATGGTGCGCTCTATCTTTTCATACAGGACAGTATCGAATGGTTAGACCATGCTAAAGGTGCTATTGCTAATTTCCATATAGTCTTTATGATTCAGCTCTCTTTTCATTTGGGTTTTATGCCCAATATAGAGAGCGGTATGTCTGGCGATTATTTTGATTTGGTAGATGGATGTTTTGCAGCTCATGTTCCTTCGCATGTACATTATTTAAATGAGGAAGATTCTATGCGGCTTGTGTCTTTGTTCCGTTTAGACTATAAAACAATGCACCTCTACACAATGTCCCGTATCGAACGGAACAGGTGTGTAGAGGTGATATTGGAGTATTATAAACTTCATTTGCCGGATTTTCCTGAAATGAAGAGCTTTTCAGTCCTTCAGGAACTTTTTGCTTAGTCATTTCTGGTTTCCTCGCTTACTTGACGTAAACCTGAAATAGACCTAGCCTGTATTCTCTGTTTAGGCAAAACTGATGACGCCCTGTACAGAAGAAGCATCATCGTTATTGTCTTCTTTCGGTTCTGTATTACCGGAAGCTATATTACGGATTTCTTCCAGAGTCTGTCGGGTACGCTTATAGGTAGGCGTGTTTTCTACCTGAAGGATGACATCTTCGTTATCCAAATCTTCCTGGCGGAACAGGAATATGTGTGGATGACGCTTATACTGTGTCGTATTGCCGTCGCTGCCATAATAGCGCTTGCGGCGGTCTTCTCTTTCAGCACGTTTCTCCTCTTCTTCAGCGAGGCGGCGAGATTCTTCCTCAGTATGTTTCTTGAGGTGGCGGTTCATTCCCTCTACATCTTCGAGTCCGAAACCTGTTGCGAGAACGGTTACCTTTACGCGGCTTCCCAATTCAGGGTCAATGGCAAGACCCCATTTCAGTTCGAAGTCGTCACCGAATTTCTCCATAAAGTCGTTGACATCATTCATCTCGTCCATGGTCAGGCCAGGATTATCTTTCTTCTCGCTTGCAAATGCGATGCTGAGCAGAATCTTCTTAGAGTTGAATACGTCATTATCGTTAAGGAGTGGTGAGTTCAAGGCATCTTCTATCGCTTTCTTTACTCTTCCTTCTCCCTCACCGTAACCTGTACTCATGATAGCCACACCGCCATCTTTCAGTACGGTCTTCACATCATTGAAGTCAAGGTTGATGAGACCATGTACGGTAATGATTTCAGCGATACTTTTAGCAGCTACACTCAAGGTGTCGTCAGCTTTGCCGAAGGCATCGAGAACGGCAAGGTCTGGATAAATCTGGCGGAGACGTTCATTGTTGATTACCAGTAAGGCATCTACATGCTTCGACATTTCCTCTACACCATCCAATGCCTGGTCAATCTTCTTAGGACCTTCAAAACGGAATGGGATGGTTACGATACCAACGGTAAGAATACCTAACTCCTTACTTACTCTGGCGATGACAGGTGCTGCACCTGTACCGGTACCGCCACCCATACCCGCTGTGATGAATGCCATTTTTGTTCCATCGTTGAGCATGTTCTTGATATCTTCAAGAGTCTCTTCGGCAGCCTGGCGTGCCTTGGCAGGTTTGTTTCCTGCACCCAGACCTTCCTTACCTAGCTGCAGGTGTACAGGCACAGGTGAGTCGTTAAGTGCCTGGTTGTCTGTGTTGCAGAGTACGAATGTTACATCGTGTATACCTTCGCGATACATGTGGTTGACGGCATTTCCACCGCCACCACCAACACCAATCACCTTGATGATGCTATTTTCTTTTTCAGGTTCCCCAAAGTCAAGAATATGAGGAGCGTTTCCATTATCTAGCATAGTCGTATAATCTTTATAGGGTTTATCTATCTGATTTTTTATTTAACCTGTTGTGAAATCTGTTTTCTGATAGCCTGGTCTTTGGCATCTTATTCTTCTTCAGAAATGGTATCTTTCACAAACTTCTTGAAACCTCTCATCATTTTATGGATGAGACTGTTTTCTTTGCGTCTCTTTTCTTCTTCTTCGGCTTTTTTTTCTGCCAGAAGTCTTGCCTCAGCTTCTTCCAGTTCTTTTTGCTTGCGGGCAGCCTCGTCAGCAGCCGCTTTTTCTGCCGCAGTAAGAACAACGCCCTTGCCGGCAGTCTCGTTAGGGTTTCTAGGAGCCTTGTGCTGCTCGGCTGCTACTGGCTTTTCTGCAGAATTGCTGAAGAGATCAGTGCCGATTTCGTCACCTGCACAGTTCATGTCTCCCTTTGCCAGGAGTCCCAATACGGTGTTCATTGTACCATCGTGATTGGTAATCTTAGGATCCTTGGAGTTGACTGTTTGAGAAACAAACTTGGCAATGCGTACTTTGTCGATGTGGGTATGTGTCTTGAAAACCTTATCGATTTCAGGCATGTTGCTGCCGCCACCTGTAAGGATGATACCCCCCAACAGCTTATCTGAGAATTCCACAGGAATCTGGAACCATGCGTTTTCTACGATTTCCTCTACGCGTGCTTCTACGATTTCGATGAACTTCTTGCTTTCAACCACTCTATCCTTGTCGATAGGGTAGTTCAGGGTCGGGTCGATATTGTTGATATCGGTATAAGCCTTGGCATACTTGAGTTTCATCTTTTCTGCATCAGGCTCTTCAATCTGAAGACAAGTTAAGTCTTTGGTCACGTTGCCGCCGCCCAATGGGATGACAGAGAGATGACGAAGTATACCTTTATAATATACAGAAACGGTTGTCGTATCGGCACCCAAGTCAACAAGCATACAGCCTGCACGCTTTTCTGAGTCTGTCAAAACGCTGTCAGCCATAGCTAAAGGAGCCAGGTACATTTCTGCAATAGGAATGTTGGCATTTTCAAAACAGGTATTGATATTGTTATAGAAGTTCTTGCGCCAAAGTATATTCAGGAAGATGCCTTCCAGATGGTTACACTGTATTCCTACAGGGTCTATCTGGTATTGGTTGTCTATCTTGTATTCCTGAGTTGCAGCATCCAGGATTTCCTGGTCCGGATAGGTCATGTTGCGGTTGATATCCATCAGTTCATTGATCATCTCTTGTGAGATGATGGTGTTACCTGGGAGATCCTTGACAATGACGTTCTTGATACTGCGTATAGAGCGACCGCCCACGCCTACATAGACCTGGGTAATATCCTGTTTCAGTATATTCTTCAACTTCTTGATGATGTTGGTCAAGCATTGGCAGGTTTTGTCAATGTTATAGATCACACCCTTTCTGATGCAAGAAGATGAATCTTCCTCTACGGTGGCAAGTACGGTGATGCTGCCGTCCAAATTCTTCTGACCTGCTATACCTGTCATCTTAGATGAGCCAAGTTCGATAGCTACAATAAATTCCTTTGGCATAGTTCTTATATGTTATCTTAATCTGTTTCTATTTTCTAATTAGCTATTTTGATGCTTTTTACATATGATCTGGTTGTCGAATTCGATATTGATATACGAATACTTGTTCCAGCCAGCTTGTGAGAGTCCATACTTATAGAATTTCTCTAATCGATTCATCTTCTTGTTGACGAAATCGTTGATGGCTTGCTCTCGTTTGTCGATGAGGTTGGTCTCTGGCAGGTTACCTATATATATAATGTGGTTGCCTACTCGCGGTACCAGTTCTATTCCTCTATCAGGCAGGACATGGATCTGTTCTATCTGGTTTCGCCAGAGTTCATTCGTCATCAGCGCTTTGCTTAGTAATGAGATGTATTTTTTAGCATACCACTTGTTGATGTAGCCCGTTGCGATGATAATGTCGCATGTATAGTTCGTGTTGGGCATGATCTGATTGTGGTCATCAATATAATAGTCCTCGTTGCTGATGCTTTTGATTCTGACGATTGGCATGCGTTGGGTGAGGTAGATGTCAACAAGACCATCCTGAGTCTTTGAACATTCTGCCGTCTTGACGAAAGGACTGGTCTTCAAGGTTTCTTCTATCATGCGGGCGTTCACCTCTTTGAGCGGTTCCCCCAGCGGATAGAGTTTCCTGGCTTCCAGTCGTTTCTTGATTTCCTTCGCATTCAGAAAGCCATTCGTCATCTCATCTTGAATGTTGATGTTCACCTTGGTGCATACCAACTTCGTTTCATCAGGTTTGTTAAACCTGGTGAAAGCGAATACCAGATAAGTACCGAGTACTAAATCCAGTGCGATGATGATGGTTTTCTTCCAATTGATATGCATTTATTTCTCTTCAAGTATTTTGGTAATTTGTGGAACATAGTTGTCCAAATCGCCAGCTCCTAAGATAACTAGAACATCGAAGTCTCGATTCTTTACCAGGTCAAGAACGTCTTCTTTATGAATCATGCTCTTTTCTACACCTGGTTTCAGATTGTCATAGATAAGCTTGGAGGTTACTCCTGGAATAGGCTGCTCGCGAGCTGGATAGATGTCGCAGAGGATAACCTCGTCCAAGAGACTCAAACTGTTGGCGAAATCTTTATAGAAATCGCGGGTTCTAGTATACAAGTGAGGCTGGAAGATGGCTGTTATCTTACGGTCCTTGTATAACTCTCTGATACTCTTCGCACTCTGATATATCTCCTTTGGATGATGAGCATAATCAGACAGGAATACCAGTTTGTTATTCTTGATCTTAAAGTCGAAACGGCGGTCAACTCCTCCGTAGGTCTTCATGCCGTTACGGAGTTCATCGGCTGTACAACCATTCAATTGTGCCATTGCCATTGCTGCCACACCATTTGTGATGTTGATAGGCACAGGCTGTCCGAGTTCTACGCCCGTTACGTTCTCGATAGGAGAGATGAAATCAAAAGTGATACCTCCATTCTCTATCTTGATGTTCTCAGCGTGGAAGTCGCCCTCGTTCTGGCTGTATTCGTATATCTTGACACCGTCTTGTACGTGTTGCTTCATCTCCAGACCTTTGTGGATGATGAGTGCACCGCCCGGTTGGATCAGTTCTGTATAGTGACGGAAACTTTCCAGATAAGCCTCCTTGGTGCCGTAGATGTCGAGATGGTCTGGGTCTGTAGCCGTGATGACGCTCATCCATGGGCGCAACCAGTGGAAACTGCGGTCAAACTCATCTGCTTCAATGACAACATAGTCGCTCTTGTCGGAGAGGATATAGTTGGTGCCATAGTTCTTTGAGATACCTCCCAGGAAGGCATTACAGTCAATATGGCTTTGGTGCATGATGTGAGCACACATGGTAGATGTTGATGTCTTTCCGTGTGTACCCGCTACGCACAGTCCCTTATGTGTGCGGGTTAATGTACCCAGAACCTGAGCTCGCTTCTCGATGGTGAATCCATTCTCATGGAAGAAAACCAGTTCCTTGTGTTCAGCAGGAATTGCCGGTGTGTAGACTACCAATGTTGTCTTGGCGTCCTTGCAGGCTTCTGGTATGAGGTCAACATTCTCCTCATAGTGGATAAGCATTCCCTCTTTCTCCAACTCATGAGTTAGATTAGATGGAGTCTTGTCATATCCGGCTACAACCAACTTCTTGCTGAGGAAGTATCTGGCGATGGCGCTCATTCCGATGCCGCCCGCTCCTACAAAATAAACTGCTTTAATATCTTTTATTTCCATTACTTTGTTGCTAATTTGATTACTTCGTCGGCGATGACGTCGGCAGAGTTCTTTAATCCTAATTTCTTGATATTCTCACAGAGCGAAGCAAGCTTAGCCTCGTCTTTTACCGTGTCAACTGCTTTCTTGAGCAATACCTCTGGTGCATCGGCATCCTTTACGTAGATGGCAGCATCTTTGTTGACTAATGCCATGGCGTTCTTGGTCTGGTGGTCTTCTGCCACATTAGGGCTTGGAACCAGGATAACCGGTTTGCCGATGAGGCAGAACTCGCTGATACTGCTGGCACCTGCGCGGCTGATAACCAGGTCGGCTGCCTTGTAAGCAGCACCCATGTCGCTGATGAAATCAGTAACCTTGAGCATTGGCAGCTCCTGACCTTTCAGTTGCTCCATGATGGCAGCATTATAGTATTTACCTGTTTGCCAGATAAACTGTACGCCGCTTTCTTTCACCAGGTCGAGGTGCTGGAGCACACTCTCGTTGATGGTTTTTGCGCCAAGGCTGCCACCTACGAGCAAGATGGTCTTCTTTTCAGGGTCGAGACCGAACAGCTTGCGTGCTTCTTCCTGGGTGATGGTAGTATCCAATACATTCTGGCGAACAGGATTACCGGTCATGATAATCTTGTCTGCAGGAAAGAAACGCTCCATTCCTTCGTAAGCCACACAGATTTTTTCAGCCTTCTTGGCCAAGAGTTTATTGGTTACACCAGCGTATGAATTCTGCTCCTGGATGAGGCAAGGTATTCCTTTGCTGGCACAAACATTGAGAGTCGGACCGCTAGCATAGCCACCTACGCCCACAGCCGCCATAGGCTTGAAGTTTTTGATGATACTCTTTGCCATGTGCTGGCTCTTCCATATCTTGAAGAGTACGGCGATGTTCTTGAGTAGATGCTTTCTGTCGAAGCCGCAGATAGGCAAGCCCTTGATCTCATAACCCGCAGCAGGTACCCGCTGCATTTCCATTCTGCCGAGTGCACCTACAAACAAAATCTTAGCATCAGGGCGCTTCGCCTTGATGGCGTTTGCAATGGATACGGCAGGGAAGATGTGACCACCTGTGCCGCCTCCGCTTATGATAATTCTTAATTCATTATTCATATCCGTTCATGTTTATAACGCAAAGGTATAAAAAAATATCGATTTAACGGCATTTTCTGCCATTTTTTCACCTTAATTTATAAAACTCTTGTCAGGCAGCCACCATTTTGCTGTCGTCGAGCTCATTTTGAAGTATCTCTTTCTTCTTGGCTGTTCTACTGATACTCAGGATGATGCCCAGGTACAGACAGTTGATGATGGTAGATGTACCACCTCTACTGATGAGTGGTAGTGGCTGTCCTGTAACAGGAGCCAAACCTACTGCTACTGCCATGTTGAAGAGTGCCTGGGTAACCAGCATGATGGCGAGTCCCATGCAGAGAAAGGCTGGGAAATTGTTCTCACACCTGTTGGCTATTCTGCCAGCTCTGAACAGGAGGATGATGTAGAGGAATGCAACCAGTGCGGCTCCCCATATACCCATCTCTTCGATGATGATGGCATAGATGAAGTCTGAGAACGCCTGTGAGAGGAAGTCTCTTTCTACTGAGTTTCCAGGCCCTTTGCCTACGATGTTGGAAGAGGCGATGGCGATGTTGGCATGTGCCACTTGGGCATCTTTGTCGAGATCGACATCCTGTGGGGCTACAGGCTTTGAGTTCATAAACTTGTCAATACGGGCTTTCCAGGTGTCGGCTCTATGGAACATCTTTTCTGCCATGTTAGGCTTGTTCTGTTCCTGCTCAACCTTCTCGGTCAGCATATTTTCCGGTTTATTGCCCTCTTCGCCCTTGTCCTGTCCTACTATCATGATACCTGCAAAGGCTGTGACGATGACAATCATGCCCAGTCCCACCAGCTTGCCAATCTGGTTCATCGGCACTCGTCCGATGAGCATCATGGCTAAGATTGTGATATTGAGGAGCATGGCTGTGGATAAGTTTTCCAGTCCGATGAGAATTACAAATGGAGCAGTTGCTACAAGTATGAACTTGAATGCCTTCCTGTTGGCTCCCTGAGTTGTTTGCATGGCACTAAGAATCTGAGCTACAGCCAGTACTACCGCTCCCTTTGCTATTTCTGAAGGCTGGAACTGTATGCCCATCAGAGAGAACCATCGGGAGGCTCCGTTGGTAGATTGACCGGTAGCCAAGACCAGAACGAGCAACAGTAATGAGATGCCCATCACGACGGGGGTAACAATCTTGAAGTACTTGCATTTCACCTTGAGCATGCAAATCATGGTGAACAGACCGCCTCCCAAGAGCAAGATGTGGCGGATGACAGGTGCCATGTAGTTTCCTGTCTTGTACGACAAGGAGCTGGAGGCAGAATATACCTCCACGATGCTTATCATACAGAGAAAGAAGAAGACCATCCAGATCACCTTGTCTCCCTTGAAAATATTACCAATGCTCTTGTTATTCATTTCTTTATAGTTCTATCTGTTCTATTTTTTGAAAACTGTTATTCTCCGATAGCTCTTGCCAGCGTCTTAAACTGCTCGCCTCTATCTTCCATGTTCTTGAAGAGATCGAAACTTGCGCAGCATGGGCTGAGGAGTACGGTATCGCCCGGCTTTGCCAATTCCTGGCAGGCTGCCACGCAATCCTTCATGCTGTGAGTGTCGCGTACAGGGATGCCGAGTGCGTCAAAGTTGTCGTGCAACTTCTGGTTGTCGGCTCCGAGATATACGATACCAGCACATTTCTCCTTTACCAGGTCCTTGATCTGGTTATAGTCATTTCCCTTATCCTTACCGCCGATGATAAGGATGGTAGGGGTGGTCATACTCTCCAGCGCATACCAGCAGGCATCTACGTTGGTAGCCTTTGAATCGTTCACATAGTAAACGCCCTGGAACTTGCCCACTTTCTCCAGACGGTGCTCTACACCAGGGAAGTCGCTCAAGCCTTTGTGCAGGGTCTCGTGGTCGATGCCTACGATGTTGCATGCCAGACCTGCAGCCAGACTGTTATAGATGTTGTGCTTGCCGCGTAGGCTCATGTCTGCCTGTGGCATTTCGAAGTCTGAAGGGAAGTTGAGTTTGTACTTGCCATCCTCTATAAAGCCGACGCAACCCTCCTCCTTGAACTCAGAGAATGGGCAGAGATGTGACTTGAGGTTGTACTTAGCCAGCTCCTTTGTAACGATAGGATCATCGTTCCAGAAGATGAAACTGTCTTCTTCTGTCTGGTTCTGGGTAATGCGCATCTTGGCATCGGTATAGTTCTGCATCTTAAACTCATAGCGGTCCAGATGGTCTGGAGTGATGTTGAGCAGGATGGCCACATTGGCACGGAACTCATACATATTGTCGAGTTGGAAACTGCTCAGCTCGATGACGTAGTACTTATGAGGAGTTTCAGCCACCTGAAGGGCCAGACTCTTTCCGATGTTGCCTGCCAGACCTACATCATAGCCAGCCGACTTGATGATGTGGTAAATCAACGAGGTAGTGGTTGTCTTACCGTTACTTCCCGTGATACAGATCATCTTGGCATCAGTATATCTGCCCGCAAATTCTATTTCGCTGATGATAGGTGTACCCTTAGCCATCAGTTTCTGTATCATAGGTGCTTCCTTAGGAATACCCGGACTCTTGATGACTTCATCTGCATCTAAAATCTTTTCTTCTGTATGGTGACCTTCTTCCCATTCGATGTTGTGGTCATCCATCAACTTCTTGTAGTTATCCTTGATCTTTGACATGTCTGAAACAAAGACCTCGAATCCCTCTTTTTTTGCCAGCACGGCTGCACCTGCGCCACTTTCGCCAGCTCCTAAAATTACAATTTTGCTCATAGTCTTATTCTCTATACTTGTCGGGCTGATAAGAGCCTGTATTTTATCTGATCTTCAATGTGATGATGGTCAATGCTGCCAGAATGATGGTTACAATCCAGAAACGGATGGTAATCTTTGATTCATGGAAGCAGTTGCGAGGCTTCTTCCACAGATACTTGCAGTCAGGATCCAGCTGACTGTCCTGTGTGCGGAAGTTGTCGTGGATAGGTGTGCGCTTGAAGATACGCTGCTTCACACCTCTCCGCTTTCCTATCTTGTAATAGTAAACCTGCATCATCACGCTGAGGCTTTCTACGAAGAAAATACCGCAGAGGATAGGCAGCATCAGCTCCTTGTGGATGATGATGGCACCTACTGCGATGATACCGCCGATGGTCAGCGAACCCGTATCGCCCATGAATACCTGGGCAGGGTAGGCGTTGTACCAGAGGAAACCGATGAGGGCTCCAATGAAGGCACAGAAGAATACTACCAGTTCCTCAGAACCAGGAATATACATGATATTGAGGTAGGCGGCAAACTCGATGTGCGACGACACATATGCAAGTATGCCTAGCGCCACACCTATGATGGCGGAGTTTCCGGCACACATTCCGTCCATACCATCGTTGAGGTTGGCACCGTTTGATACGGCTGTTACAACGAAGATGGTCATGATGACGAAGAGAATCCAGCCTGCTGCTACCTTGTACTTACCGCAGAAACTGGTGATGCTGGAATAGTCGAGGTTGTGTCCCTTGACGAATGGGATGGTGGTCTTCAGCGATTTTCTTGCTTCCGTACGATGCTTTACCACCGTTTCCTGTCCCTGTTGCTCGATGGCGAGGTTCTCGTTCATCTTTACATCAGGTGAAGACCAGAGTACCAGTCCCACGATCAGGCCGATACCAATCTGTCCTATAATCTTATATTTGCCCTTCAATCCCTCCTTGTCGCGCTTGAATATCTTGATGAAGTCGTCCATTCCACCGAGAAAGCCGAGCCATACGGTGGTGATGATCATCAGAATCAGATAGATGTTGCGCAAACGTCCGAGTAACAGTACCGGTACGAGGATAGCCAGGATGATGATGACACCACCCATAGAAGGAACGCCAATCTTCTTGATACCAAACGGGTCGATGCTGGCATCGCGCTGTGTCTCTGTAATTTGCTTGCTCTTGAGATACTTGATGAATTTCTCGCCGAACCAGGCAGAGATTACCAATGATAAAATCAGCGCAAGCAGGGCACGGAATGAGATGTAGCCCCACATGTGAGAACCTGAGATGCCCCACTGCTCCAGAAATCTAAAGAGATAGTATAACATTTTTCTTTCTTTTCTTGATTGCTTTTACTTCTGTGAAATTCCGAAGATCTCGCGAATCACCTCCTTATCGTCAAAGTGGTGCTTTACGCCCTTGATCTCCTGGTAATCTTCGTGTCCCTTACCGGCTACGAGAATCACGTCGCCCTTCTTTGCCAGCATGCAGGCTGTGCGGATGGCTTCCTTGCGGTCTACGATGCTGATTACCTTCTTCATTTGCTGGGCATTGAGTCCGGCAAGCATGTCGTTGATGATGTCCTGTGGCTCTTCGAAACGTGGGTTGTCGCTGGTGATGATTACCTTATCGCTCTGCTTTACAGCCTCCTGTGCCATCAATGGGCGCTTGCCCTTGTCACGGTTGCCACCGGCACCGCAAACGGTGATGACTTCTCCGCCCTTGCCTTCGAGCACTTCGTGGATGGCGTTCAATACGTTCTCCAGTGCATCTGGTGTATGGGCATAGTCAACAATGGCGGTATAACCTTCTGGTGACTGGATTGGTTCCAGTCTTCCGCTTACGCTGTGAAGGGTACTCATCACTACGAGTACATCCTCTGGCTTCTTGCCGAGCATAATGGCTGCACCATATACGGCGAGCAGGTTGCTCACGTTGAACTTACCGATGAACTGTACGCCCACTTCTCTGCCGTCAATCTCCAGATACATGCCGCCGAAGTGACACTCCAGGATCCTGGCTCTGAAGTCTGCCATGCTGCGGGTAGAGTAGGTTTTCACGGTAGCCTTGGTGTTCTGTACCATAATCATGCCGTTCTTGTCGTCGGCATTGGTAATGGCAAAGGCTGTCTTAGGCAGTCCGTCGAAGAAAGCCTTCTTGGCGTTACGGTAGTTCTCGAATGTCTTGTGGTAATCGAGGTGGTCGCGGGTCAGGTTGGTGAACAAGCCTCCGGCAAACTGCAGACCTCCGATACGCTTCTGTGCGATGGCGTGAGAAGAGCACTCCATGAAGGCATACTCGCAGCCAGCCTCTACCATCTTGCCCAGGAGCATGTTCAGTTCGATAGGGTCTGGGGTGGTATGGTCGGCAGGGATAGCCTCGTCCTCAATGTAGTTGCAGACGGTAGAGAGCAAGCCACACTTATGGCCGAACTTGCGGAACATATTATATAATAAGGTGGCAATGGTGGTCTTACCATTGGTACCTGTTACGCCTACCAGTTTGAGCTTTCTTGAAGGGTCGCCGTAGAAGAGGGTTGCTACCTTGCCGACAGCATCCTCGGTCGAAGCGACCTGAATGTAAGTTACGCCCTCAACTTTCTCTTCAGGCATGTCTTCGCACAAAACCGACTTTGCGCCCAGTTCCAATGCCTTTGGAATAAACTTGTGACCGTCAACCTGCGTTCCCTTCATGGCAACGAAGAGATGACCTTCCTTAATCTTGCGAGAGTCGATGTTTACTCCCGTAACCTCTACATCAGCATCGCCGATTATCTGAACCGGCTCGATGTTTTTGAGTAATTCTTGTAACTTCATATCCTGTTTCTGTTTTATATTCTATATATTTCTTTATCTGCACCTTATTATATATAGGGTTTCAGATAACTGTTTCTGAGTTTTATTCGAGCACAATGCTGCATACGGCACCTTTCTTGATGACCGTTCCCGGCACCAGACTCTGCTTTACTACCTTTCCTCTACCTATAATCTGGGTCTTGATGCCCCGGCTCTCCATATTGTAGATAGCGTCTCGGGCTCCCATTCCGGTAATGTCGGGTACGATCGTCTTGCCGTATTGCTTCTCCCTGATGAGCTTGATGCTGTGGTTACCCACGCGCTCTGCCTTGCCCCAGATAGGGTTGCCGTCGGCATAGCTGCCACTCCAGTTGGCATTGGTCTTGATGCCGAGGTGGCTGAGCACATAGTTGGCAGCAAGGATATTGCCTGCCTTTACGTCAGGAACGAAGACGGATGCTGAGTCGCGGGCGTCCTTTACGTCAACTTTCAGACTCTGCGCCATGATGCCTTCTGAAATCTGATGGAAGACCTTACCGCACATCGTACCGCCCGAAGCAGGCAAACCGGATTTCTGTATGCAGACGATACAGCTGTAGCGTGGCGCATCGGCAGGGAAGTAGCCTGCGAAACTGATGAGATAGCTGGTTCCGCCACTCTTATATCCGCCGGCACCTTTTGAAATCTGGGCTGTACCGGTCTTTCCTGCCACTTTGAAGTTAGGCGAACCGGCTTTCTTTCCCAGTCCCACGCTTACCACCTGTTCCAGGATGGTTTGCAGCTCCTTGATGCTCTTCTCCTTGGCTATCTGCTGGCGCATCACTTCAGGAGGAAATTCCATGATGGTTTCTCCGTTCTTCATTACCTTGCTCACGAATCTTGGTCGCATCATCTTGCCGTTGTTGGCGATGGTGTTGTAGAAGGTGAGGGTAGAGATAGGCGGTACCTGGGTCTCATATCCGATACTCATCCATGGCAAACTGGTCTTTGCCCAGTTGTCATATTGTCCGTTCTTGTTTCTGTGCGGCATGCGGATTCTGGCTGGTGTTGCTCCCACCAGTGGAATCTTCAGGTCGTCGTGCAGACCGGTACGGTAGATACCCTTTACGAATTTCTCTGGGTTGTTGCGGTAATGGTCGTCTATGATGCGGCTCACACCGATGTTCGAACTGTACCACAGGGTCTGTGCGAGGGTCAGCATTCCGTATCCGCCTTTTCGCCAGTTGTGGTCTTTCATTTCTCTGCCGTACATCGGCCATATACCGCCACCGGTTTCTACGTGATAGGTCGTGTCTACCACTCCGTCGTCCAGCGCTACGAGGATAGAGGCTGGCTTGAACACCGAACCTGGCTCCAGAAGGTCGCTCACGGCATGGTTGTGGATTTCTCTGTATTCGCCGTCGAAACATTTCTCCATGTTTACGATGGCCTTGATGTCGCCCGTAGGTACATCCATCACGATGGCTACACCCACATTGGCGTTGATTTCCTTCAGCTCGTCGATGAGTGAGCGTTCGGCAAGGTCTTGTATGCTCACATCAATGGTGGTCACGATATCGGCTCCGTCAATAGGAGGGGTATCGGTAATGTCGAGGAACTTGTTGCGAACCTTGCGGCGATGCACGATACCGTTGGTGCCTCGCAGGATGGAGTCGTAACTCAGCTCCAGACCGAAGCGGGCGGTATCCTTGGCGCCATACATGGCTCCGATGGTACGGCCTGCCAGCGAACCGTAAGTTCTGGTTCGGGCATTATATTCTTCCCAGTGGAAACCGCTCTGGTAGGGTTTCAGGCGGAATACAGGGATGTTCTTTATCTCGGTGAAGGTGTTATAGTCTACACGCTTCGGATAAACCGGCCAGTGGCGGCTCATCTTGGCGCGACCTTCGGTGAGGTGCTTCTTGAAATCAGACTCGCTCAGGTTCGGGAATATCTGGTGCAGGCAAAGACAGATGGAGTCTTGCTTGGCATCCCACAGCGAGTCGTTTTCTGCATCTTTCAGCGCCTTGAAGTCCATGAAAACCTTAAACTCCGGCAGCGAACTTGCCATCAGCTGTCCTGTGCAGCTCAAGATGTTGCCTCGGTTTGGCTTTACGGTCACGGAATCCTTCTTCTGCCGTTCTGCCACCTTCATCCAGTAATCATGCTTGGCGGTCATGATGTAGAGCGCTTTACCCACTACGGCTATGGCGAAAATCGTCATGATGATGGCGATGGCGCTGTAGCGGGGCATTACTTTCTTGTGATCAAATTTGCTGCTCATTCTTCGGGTACGTTTATGATGTATGGAGGTTGGGTGGCGATGTGCAGCACGCTGTCTTTGTTGTTCTTCAGCATTTCGAGCACATTACTTTCACGACTCTTCTCTGTTATCTGGCTGCTTGTAGACAGCGCTTTGTATTTGGTGTCTTGCAGTTCTTTCTGCAGTTTGTCCAACTCGATGATATCGTTCTGGATATTGTATCGGTTGGATATGTAGATAATGACAAAAAACACGATGAGGATAACGAGCCATATCTGCCGGCGTATGATTTGTGCGGTAAGAATGTCTCCACCCAGAATCTTTCGCAGCGTAAAGCTCGATGATCCTGACGCCTCTTCCTCAATGGCTTGCTTGGCAATCACTTCCTTGAGCGAAGCCTGTGGAGCCTCCTGCTGCTGTGGCTCCTGCTGCGGAGTTTCCTGCTTTGGCGGTTCCTGTGATGCCTGTGCCTTTTCTTCGGCTATAGGCTTCTCACTGATGTTTATGTCTTTATCGTTTATCATTTCTTTTCTGCTATTCTTAGTTTGGCGCTTCTGCTCCTAGGATTCCTTTCCTGCTCGTCGGCATCGGGAACGATTACCTTGTTGTTCACGAGTTTGAAAGGGGTTTCTATTCTTCCGAAGAAGTCCTGCTCTATCTTGCCTTCTGCATTGCCCGCTTTCATCATGTTCTTTACGATTCTGTCTTCCAGCGAGTGATAGGTGATGACGCTGAGTCGGCCTCCCGGTTTCAGAAGTTCCGTGGCTGAGCGGAGCATCTCTTTCAGGGCGTCCATCTCGTGGTTCACTTCTATGCGCAGCGCCTGGAAGAGTTTTGCCATGTCTTTCTTCTCGCGTTCCCGCTTGAAGAGGGGCTCTACGGCTGCCATGAAGTCTTTGGTGGTAAGGATGGGCTTCTCGGTTCTTGCCTTGACGAGTGCCGAGGCGATGCGGCGCGAGTTCTTCAGCTCACCGTATAGGTAGAAGATGTCGGCAAGGGCACCTTCGTCATATTCGTTTACGATGTCGGCAGCAGTCTTGCCTGCACGCTTGTTCATGCGCATGTCGAGTGGGGAGTCGAAACGGAAGGAGAAACCGCGGGTCTCGTCATCGAAGTGGTGGCTCGATACGCCCAGGTCGGCTAACAGTCCGTCGAGTCCGTCTACCCCGTAGTAGCGCATCCAGTTTTTCAGGAATCTGAAGTTGGAGCATACGAAGGTGAAGTTCTCGTTTGCCACCACGTTGCGCTCTGCATCGGCATCCTGGTCGAAACTGTACAGGTGCGCTCCCTCAGTCAGGCGCGACAGAATCTCTCTGGAATGTCCGCCACCACCGAAGGTTACGTCTACATAGATGCCTCCTGGCTGTATGTTCAACCCGTCAACGCTCTCCTTGAGGAGCACCGGTACGTGATATGTTTCTGCTGTCTTTATCATATATCTTTTTGCTGTCTTATCGCGTTATAATATTGCGTGCGTACTTATTAATGTATAAATTTGGGTTCAAAGGTACATAAAAATCTCCATATAGCCTTACATTTTCCCACAAAATTTATAAAACTTAATGAAAAAGTTGTTTTTGGTCAACTTCACCTTCCAGTTTCGGGCATCGCCTTTTTGGTCTCATCAAGTGTGATGTTTTTGCAAAAATACGTACAAAATGGGCTCGATTTGTCGTGATAGTTTAAAAAAACTAATAAATTTTCGCTTTTTTGCTATTTTTTTGGAAAAAATGGCACGTATTTGAAAAAGTTGAGTTACTTTTGCACTAACTTATATAAGTTTTAGCAAACATGAGTGAATCAATAGAGAAAACGATAGACATAGATAAGATTCTTAAGAGCAAGATGGGAAGCAAGGTGAAATTCGTACCGCGCTTCCTGGTTTCCTGGCTCAAGAAGATTATTCACGAGGACGAGGTGAACAGGTTCTTGTGGGAGAGCCGTGGCCTTTCAGGTACTGAATGGCTCACCGAATGTGTGCGCTATCTGAAGATGGATGTTGAAATCGTAGGCTTGGAAAACCTGCCTGACAAGAACGACGGCAAACTCTATACCTTTGTTTCCAATCATCCTCTGGGCGGACAGGACGGTGTATGTCTCGGTTCCATCATCGGCAAGCACTATGATGGCAAGTTCCGCTATCTGGTGAATGATCTTCTGCTCAACTTGCCGGGTTTGAAACCTGTAAGTATCGGCATCAACAAGACGGGTCGCCAGAGTCGCGATTTCCCACGGATGGTGGAGGCGGGCTTCAAGAGTGACAATCACATGCTGATGTTTCCGGCAGGCTTGAACAGCCGCAAGCGCAAGGATGGAACCATCCACGACCTGCCTTGGAAGAAGACGTTTATCTCTAAGAGTATAGAATATCAGCGCGATGTGGTGCCTATCCATTTCGGAGGGCGCAACTCTGAACGTTTCTACCGCATCGCCCGATTTAGCGACAAGTATCTGCCGTTTAATCTCGCCATGCTGTTCCTGGTTGACGAGATGTACAGGAATGTGGGCAAGCATTTCCGCATCTCCATCGGCAAACCGATTCCTTGGCAGACTTTTGATAAGAGCAAGTCGGCTACCGAGTGGGCGCAGTATGTTGAAGACAGGGTTTATGAACTTTAATGGTTTGCAAAACCCGGGAACATTGTTTTATATTAACGAAATCGTAGAATCATAGCATAGAAGAAGAGTAATATGGAAGAAGAAATCATCCAACCGATTGACCGTGAGCTCCTGAAGAGCGAGCTTACACCCGACAAGCAACTGAGAATGACCAATAAGAGCCATAACGAGATTTACATCGTTACGGCAAATGATTCGCCTAATGTGCTGAAAGAGATTGGTCGACTTCGTGAAATCGCTTTCCGCGAAGCGGGAGGCGGAACGGGCAAATCTATGGATCTTGATGAGTTCGACTTTGGTGACAACTGTTACAAGCAGCTGATAGTCTGGAATCCTGAAGCCGATGAGATTATCGGCGGTTACCGTTATCTCCTGGGTAGGGACTGGCAGCTTGATGAGAAGGGACAGCCTAAGCTGGCAACCAGCCACATGTTCCATTTCTCCGACAAGTTCCTCAAGGAGTATATGCCTTATACCGTAGAGTTGGGCCGTTCCTTCGTTTCGCTCGAATATCAGAATGTGCGTACCAACACCAAGAGCATCTTTGCTCTCGACAATCTCTGGGATGGTTTGGGCGCTTTGACGGTTCTCTATCCGGAAGTAAAATATTTCTTCGGCAAGATGACGATGTATCCGTCTTACATCCGTCGTGGCCGCGACATGATTCTCTATTTCCTCAAGAAGCATTTCGATGACAAGGAGAACCTCGTACTCCCGATGAAACCGCTGAAATTGGATACTCCAGAGAGTGATTTGGCTGCCATCTTTACAGAAGATGACTTCAAGGCAGACTATCGCATCCTGAACCGTGAAGTTCGCAAGTTGGGTTATAATATTCCTCCTCTTGTTAATGCCTACATGAGTCTGAGTCCTACGATGAAGCTTTTCGGTACCGCCATCAACTATGGTTTTGGTGATGTGGAGGAGACCGGTATCCTCATCGCCATCGATGAGATTCTCGAAGAGAAGCGAGTTCGCCACATCAACAGTTTTATTGAGGAACATCCTGAGGCTCTGAAGATTACGAGCGGAGCCAATAATTTGATTTATAAGGAAAAAGGTATTTAATTCAAGTTTCGCATGTAAGCTTCACACGCCCCAGGCATCAGAACACCATCATGTCCCCACACGCCCTGAAAGGGCAGAAGCTCCTAGCCCAGGGCGTATGGGGCAAAACAACTTGGGTTAAATAGTCTTAATGAATCTCGGAAAAGGCAGCGGAATTTTGGTTTTATGTGTCGAAAAGTGTATCTTTGCGCAGGTTTTATGTGTCAGAAAGTGTAATGATAGCATGGTTTCATGTGTCGAAAAGTGTATCGTTCTGGCATTTTTATGTGTCTAAAAGTGTAAAGATATGAAGAGAAAGGTATATGAACAGCTTCTGGAATGGAAGAGTCAGGAGCACCACAAGCCATTGATTCTTAATGGTGTACGACAATGTGGAAAGACTTATGTCCTTAAGGAATTCGGTAGGCAGGAATTTGATAGTCTGGCTTACGTAAGTTGCGATAGGAATGTAAACCTGCAAGCTATCTATTCGGGTGATTTTGATGTCGCCAGAATCATTCAGGGCTTAAGTGCTTTGACTGGGGTAGATATTATTCCAGGCAAAACTCTTATTTTTCTGGATGAAGTGCAGGCATTCCCGCAGGCTTTAGAGGCTTTGAAATATTTCTGTGAAGATGCCCCGGAATATCATATTGTAGTAGCTGGTTCTCTGCTGGGAGTTGCTTTACATGCAGGAGTCTCGTTTCCTGTAGGCAAGGTGCAGACCTTACGTCTCTTTCCGATGGATTTCGAGGAGTTTCTCATGGCGATGGGCGAGGAGCAGTTGCTGAAGCTGATGCACAGCCATGATTATGAACTGATGAATGCTTTTCACGAAAAACTGAAGGACTTGCTGCGACAATATTATTATGTAGGTGGCATGCCCGAAGTGGTAAAGGCTTTTGCTGAAAATAAGTTACTCAATCAGGTGCGCAGCTTGCAGAACGAGATTCTTTCCAACTATGCCAGTGATTTCTCCAAGCATGCTCCATCACAGGAAGTGCCCCGAATTGATATGGTTTGGCAATCCATTCTGGGGCAGTTGTCGAAGGAGAACAAAAAGTTTGTCTATGGTGTATTGAAGAAGGGCGGTAGGGCCAAGGAATTTGAACTTGCCATCCAGTGGCTGGTGGATGCTGGACTGGTGTATAAGATTACAAAGGTATCGAAGCCGGAGTTGCCTCTGAAGTTTTATGAAGATTTATCGGCGTTTAAGCTCTATTTATGCGATTGCGGGTTGATGGGCGCCATGGCTGATACGTCTGCCAAGGAGGTTCTTTTGGGTGATGCGGTATTTACTGAATATAAAGGAGCTTTTACGGAACAGTATGTGTTGCAGCAGTTGCTTGCATCCGGATTGCAGCATATTTATTATTACAGTTCCGATACTTCTCGTATGGAAATGGATTTTCTGATTCAGCGTGATGGTGTCTTATTGCCTATTGAGGTAAAAGGGGGTACAAGCGTCAAGGCAACCTCCCTTCATCATTATCTGCTGGAGCATCCGGATATTTCAGCCATCCGTTATTCTATGTTGCCTTATCGTCAGCAGGCTAATATCACCAACATGCCGTTATACGGGGTGTTTTTAAAATAAGAAGAAAAAAATAACACGGACAAATCAAATTGTCCGTGTTATTTTTTAGTTTAAGATCTGTTTTATCCCTTACATTTTCCCTTATACAATAGGCAGACTGATTCCGTTGATTTTCTGATAGATGTCGAGCGCATAGATGTCGGTCATGCCGCTGATATAATCAATTACCGCCATGATGCGCTCCTCCAGATTCTCGTTCTCTATATCATACTGGCTGCTTACCCGGCGCAAGAGCTGCTTGGAGTAGAAACGCGATGGGTTTACGGCTGCTTCGATGAAAACCTCCATCAGAGTTGCCATGATTTGATAACCCGACAGTTCTATGTCGAGTACCGGCTTGCTTTGGTAAATCTTAGAGTAGGAGATCTTCTCACATTCCTTGTATGCCTTTTTCTGGCGCTCGGAAATATGGTCGATGAGACTGCCCTCGAAAGTTCCGGCAAGGATTTCCTCCTCGTGCGCCAGGAAGGCTGCCACACATTCGTTCTCCAACTTTCCGATGACGCTGGCTCTCATGTAAACCACTTTCTCGTTTTCGTCAGTCATTTCTTCGTCGATGATGCGCTGGCGTATCTTCTGCTGGATATCTTCATCGAAGAAACTCAGCAGTAAGTGCTCGGTCTCGGCAAAGGAAAGAATCTTGAGCTTATGGGAGTCTTCAATGTCCATGATTTCGTAGCAGATATCGTCGGCAGCTTCTACCATATATACAAGTGGATGGCGGGCATATTTGAGAGGCTCACCCGGTGCAGATTTGCAAAAAATGCCCAATTCATCGGCAATTTTCCTGTAAGACTCCGCTTCGGAAGCAAAGAAACCGAATTTGCCGTGGTTGCCGGCAAGACTGCTTGCAAACGGGTATTTTACGATGGAAGCAAGCATGGAATAGGTCATCACGAAGCCTCCCTGACGGCGCCCCTTGAACCGGTGGGTCAGGATTCTGAAGGCATTTGCGTTGCCTTCGAAATGCGTAATATCATCCCAAAACTCCGATGAAACCATTGATTTTATTTTCTGACCCGGTCCTTCAGAGAAGAAAGTCTGGATGGCTTTCTCGCCGGAATGACCGAAAGGCGGATTGCCCAAATCATGTGCCAGACAGGCTGCACTTACTATGGTACCTATCTCCTCAACGAGCGTATCCTTCAGTTCAGGCCGCTTTTGGATCACACGTCGGGAAATGTCGTTACCTATCGACATGCCCACACTCGCCACCTCCAGACTGTGGGTGAGGCGGTTGTGAACGAAGATGCTGCCCGGCAAAGGGAAAACCTGCGTCTTGTTCTGCAGGCGGCGGAATGCCGATGAAAAGATAAGACGGTCGTAATCGCGCTTGAATTCAGAGCGATCATCATGGCGCTCGGCATGCTTATGCTCCTGTCCGAAACGCTTGTTGGATATCAGTTGTTTCCATTCCATATTATTGTATTACTTGATTCTGTAGCGCAAAAATACACTAAAGTAAGCACAAATCAAAATAAAATATGATAAATTACATGTTTTTATCCTCAAAAATTCATTTATTCCATCAAAATTGCTTATTTTTGCAGATTATTAAACTCAGACACAGATAAAAAAGAAAAAGTCATGATAAAAGTACAGATTATCAACAAGGGGCATCAGCCTCTACCTGCGTTTGCCACACCTCAGAGTGCCGGCATGGATTTGCGTGCAAACATCGATGAGACAATCGTGCTTCATCCTATGGAGCGGCGACTGGTGCCAACCGGTCTTTATATGGCTTTGCCTGCAGGTTATGAAGCGCAGATCCGTCCTCGCAGCGGTCTGGCTTTGAAGCATGGCATTACTGTACTGAATACGCCGGGAACCATCGATGCCGATTATCGCGGTGAAATCATGGTTCTGCTCATCAATTTCTCTACAGAGGATTTCGTTATCAACGATGGCGAACGTATAGCCCAGATGGTGCTGGCCAAGCACGAACAATGCGATTTCATCGAGGTTAATGAGCTCGATGAAACCGAACGTGGAGCCGGCGGATACGGTCATACGGGTGTAAAATAACAGATTGTTAAAGATAGAATAGAAAAGATAGAATAGAAAGGATTAGAATCGTGAAGATGAATCTTAGAAATATCAGTTGGGCAATGGGGCTGGTCTTGCTGGGTTCGGTAGCCATGCCGTCGCTTGCCCGTAAGAAGAAGGTGCAGCCGGTTCAGAAGCCGGCGGTTCAGGAGGATCATCTCTCTCCAAACGACCGCCAGCGCTACAACTATTTCTTCCTGGAGGGAGCGCGCCAGCAGGCTGCCGGCAATTATTCGGCAGCTTTCGACCTCTTTGAGCATGCCCGGAAGATTGACCCGAAGGCGGCTGAAACCTATTTCTATGAGTCGCTTTTCTATTCTCAGCTCAAGCAGGATTCCCTGGCACTTGCCTATATGCAGAAGGCAATAGAACTGAATCCGGAAAACCAGACCTATGCAGAGCAGTTGGGCAGATATTATATAGGTAGCCAGAAATACGATCTTGCCATCAATGCCTATGAGGATCTGTATGCCAGAAACCACGATAATACCGATGCCCTCCGCATCCTGGTTCAGCTTTATTCCCAGAATAAGGATTATAAATCAGTACTCAAAACCATTTCGCGTCTTGAGGTGGAAGAAGGTGAAAGCGAACAGTTCACCCTCTCTAAAATGAGAGTTTATGAACTGATGAACGATAAGAAGGCTGCCTATCAGGAACTGAAGTCGCTGGTAGACCAGCATCCGCTGGATATGCAGTACAAGACAATGCTGGGCAACTGGCTCGTACAGCACGACCGCCAGAAGGAAGCTTACAAGTGCTTTACCGATGTGCTGAAGGAAGAGCCTGACAATTCCTATGCCCAGATGTCGCTTTACGACTATTATAATGCCACCCATCAGGAGCAGCTTGCCGAGCAGATGCTCGATAAGATATTGATGAGTCCGAAATCGGATCTGGAAACCAAGGTGATGATGTACCGCTCTTTCATTCAGAAGAACGAGAGCGAAGGGGGCGATTCTACCAAGGTGATTGCGCTGTTTGACAAGGCGCTCAACGTGGCTCATCCGTCAGCCGAAGTGGCAGAGATGAGAGCTGCTTATATGAGTTTGAAGAAGATGCCTGCCGACTCTGTTTGCCGTGCCTTCGAAAAGGTGCTTACCATAGCTCCGGATAACGTGAATGCCAGAATGCAACTCGTACAGATGCTCTGGAACGAGAAGAAATATGACCTGGTTTCCCAGCAATGTAAGGCGGCTCAGGAGTATAATCCCGAAGAAATGGTGTTCTATTACTTCGGTGGAATGGCGTATTATCAGAAAGATAAGGAAGACGAGGCGCTCCGTGAGTTCCGTCTCGGATTGGCGCAGGTGAATGCACAGTCGCCGGCCGACCTGGTTTCTGACCTCTATGCCGTAACCGGCGATATCCTTCATAAGAAAGGTGAAGAGCAGGAAGCCTTTGCGGCTTACGACTCCTGCCTGCAATGGAAAGATGATAACGTGATGGCGCTGAACAACTATGCCTACTATCTGAGCGAGAAGGGCGTTGACCTGCATAAGGCTGAGTCGATGAGCTACAAGACCATCAAGGCAGAGCCGAACAACGGTACTTATCTGGATACCTATGCTTGGATTCTCTTTATGGAAGAACGCTATGCTGATGCCAAGACCTATATAGATCAGGCACTCAAAAACCGCGATTCCACCGTGGATAACAGTACGGTTCTGGAACATGCCGGCGATATCTATTATATGAACGGTATGGCCGATGAATCCGTAGATTTCTGGAAGAAAGCCTATACCGGCGAGAACCAGACTGAGGTGTTGGCATGGAAGATTAAGAACAGACAATATATTACCGAAGAAGAACTGAAGAAGCGTAATGCGCCAAAGCAGAAACCTGCCGCTACGAAAAAGTCAGTTAGAAAAGGTAAGAAGAAATAAACGGAAAGTAGAAAAATCAGGAAAGATGAAATATATAATGAAGAAGAATAAGATGATGCTGCTTGCCGCAGCCTGCAGCATCCTGCTCCTCGGTTCTTGCGGAACCAGCAAGAATGTACAGGGCTCTGGCTCCACATCAGCCAGTCATCAGAAAGAGAATGCCACCAAGGGTTCTGACTCTCGTCAGAGTGAGACTCTCAAGAAGTTGGCTTTCGTACAGAAGGTTTCAGACAATCAGGTGTATACCAAGAATATTGTAGGCAACATGTCGTTTACTCTCCAGGCTGGTGATAAGGATATTACCGTGCCGGGCAAACTGAGCATGCGTAAGGATGAAATCATCCGCATCCAGCTCTTTATTCCTATCTTAGGTACAGAGGTGGGCCGTCTGGAGTTTACTCCCGACCATGTACTTATCATCGACCGTCTGCACAAGGAATATATCAAGGCAGATTATACCCAGGTAGACTTCCTCAAGAAGCAGGGCATCTCCTTCTATTCTCTGCAGGCTCTCTTCTGGAACCAGCTGCTCCTGCCGGGCGAAAGGACCGTGAAGGAATCAGACCTGAAGAAGTTTGATGCCAGACTGGATGTGGCAGGAGATGCTGTGCCGGTTAGTTTCAAGAACGGCAATATGACCTATGCCTGGACAGCCAACCGCACTACCGGCCGTATCACAGCAGCAGATGTTGTCTATAAGAGTACGCAGAACGGCACCTCCAATCTCCACGTCGACTACGGCAACTTCAAGAGTGTAGGCGTCAAGATGTTCCCTGCCTCCCTGAATCTGTCGATGACCACTACTGCTACCAGGAAAAAGCAGGAGGCTAAGATCAATCTGGAATTGAATCAGGTGAAGACCGACAGCAAATGGAGCACTCAGACCGAGATTTCGGGCAAATACAAGCAGATTTCTCCAACTGATGTGCTCAGCAAGATATTGAGTATGTAAATACTCATCAAGAGTTTGAAATTATAGAACATGGGTTTTTAATATAAGAAATGAAGCGAATCTTATTATTCATCATGGCAATCACCTTCTCGCTCGCACCTTTTGCGCAGAACCATACTGCCCAGAAGAAGCCGGTGAGGAAGACTGCCGTAACTGCGAAAAAGAAGGCTGCTACTCCTGCCAGAAAGAAGAACAGCAGAAGGCATGTGTCCAGAAAAACATCCAAATCAGCTGCGTCAACCTATAGTAATGCCTCTATCCGAGGTTTGCAGGGACAACGCGCTTCTATCCGGAAGAAGATCAGAGAACAGGAGCAGGCTTTGCAGAGAAATAAGGCGGATGTGAAGAAACGTCTTGAAGACCTGATGGCGCTGAACGGAGAAATAGACCAGCGTCAGAAGAAGATTGACGGTATCCAGAAGGATATCCATCATATTGACGGCAATATCGGCATTCTGCAGGCACAGTTGAAAACGCTTCAGCAACAGTTGCAGGACCGTAAGAACAAGTATATCCGTTCCATGCGCTATATGAGCCGTCATCATACGGTTCAGGACAAGCTGATGTTCATCTTCAGTGCCAAGAATCTGACACAGATGTATCGCCGCCTTTCCTTCATCCGCCAGTATTCTTCCTATCAGAAGGTGCAGGGCGAGGCTGTAAAGGCTAAGCAGAAGCAGGTGAACGAGAAGCACCAGCAGTTGCAGCATGTAAAGGGACATAAGAACACCTTATTATATAAGGGTAAGCAGGAGAAGACGGCATTGGAAGGTAAGCAGACCCAGCAGCAGGAAATGGTGCAGGGACTGCAGAAACAGCAGAAGACCATTCAGGCTGTGATTGCCGACCAGCGTCAGAAAGATGCGGCAATCAATGCACAGATTGACCGTCTGATTGCTCGGGAAGTTGCCAAGGCGAGAGCCCGTGCTGCTGCCGAGGCTAAGCGAAAGGCTGCTGCCGCTGCTGCCGCCAAGAAGCGTGCCGAGGAACTGGCTCGCAAGAAAGCTGCTGCCGAGGCTGCTGCCAGAGAGAATGCCCGTCGTATAGCCGAAGCCAAGGCGCGTGAGGCTGCTGCCGAAGCTGCCCGCAGAAAGGCTGCCGAAGAAGCAAGACTGGCTGCCGAGGCTGCAAGAAAGGCTCAGGAGGAGGCTGCTGCCCAGGCTGAGGCTAAGGCGAAGGCAAAAGCGCAGGCTAGGGCGCGTGCTGCTGCCGAGGCTGCCAAGCGTGCCGCCGCAGAACAGGCTGCCCGTGAGGCTGCTGCCGAACAGGCTGCAAGAAAGGCGGAGGCTGAAAGACGGGCTGCCGAGTTGAAGGCGAAGATGGATGCGGAACGCAGTACCCGTGAGATTGCCGCTGCCAGGAAGGAGGCACAGGAGGCTTCTACCTTGAGTTCGGTAGACCGCATGCTGAGCGGTGGATTCGAGGCTAACCGTGGCCGATTGCCGATGCCTATCAGCGGCAGTTACCGTGTGGTGAGTCATTTCGGTCAGTATCATGTAGAAGGTTTGAAGGGTGTAACGCTCGACAATAAGGGTATCAATATCCAGGGCAAGCCGGGTTGTGTGGCTCGCAGCATCTACGATGGTGAGGTGAGTGCCGTCTTCGGTTATGGTGGCATGTGGAACGTGCTGGTCCGTCATGGTGCCTACATCTCTGTTTACTGTAATCTGAAATCGGTCAGCGTTCATAAAGGTCAGAAGGTAAGTACCCGTCAGGCTTTGGGTAGTGTTGGCTCTGATAACATCCTCCAGTTCCAGCTTCGCAAGGAGACTGCCAAACTCAATCCGGAGGCTTGGCTGAGCAGATAATGTATGAATAGTTGCAGCCGGTAGTGTTTTTACTGCCTGGTTGCTGTAAATGATAGAAATGAAACCTCCAATCGATTGGTTCGATTGGAGGTTTTTAATTGTTTGCTAAAGAGGTGGTTACTGGCATTTTTTTGTGATGTAACAAAAATGTTATCTTATGTATCATTTAACTTTTATTAAATATTGCTTAAGACCTAATTCAATTTTATATTGTACTTTTGCACCAGGAATTTTGAAATGAATATAATAACTAGAAAAGAAGATTTATAAAATATGAAGCGTTCATGAAAAGATGTAAAAGATGTATAGAACTATTCTTGTACTGTTGGCTCCTTATCATTTCGCTTACTTCTTGCATTTATGATGACTATTCCAGTTGTCCGCCAAAGGATGGCCGTAGATTGGTGCGGATTAATGTAGATTGGCGTTTGTTTGATAAAGAGGTGCCTACAGGTATGACGGTCATGGTGTTTCCCTGGTCAGGTGGTGCTCCGCATATTGCCTTGACTAATGACATAACCCATGCCGACTTTTCCTTAGAACCTGGCAAATATCATGTATTGGTATTCAACCAGAGTACGACCGAGTTTGGTACACTCGACTTTCTAGGAATGGACTCTTACGAGACGGCGCGGGCTGTGGTACTGCATACAACATCGCGCTGGTACTCGCGTGGAGATAATGAATTGATAGGGGTTGAGCCCGAGTGGCTTGCCTCTGATAAACTCGATGAATTCGATGTTTCTGGAGACTATTCTGAGGCTACTTTAACGCCAAGGAATGTGCTTTCACATATCCAGGTCAACGTGAAAGTTCCAGGTATAGGAAACCTGTATTCTGCGAGAGGATCCTTAACTGGTATTTCAGATGGATTTCTGCTGGGACAGGGGAAGCCGCTTCAGAGTAGTAAGGTGACTTATCTTCTGGAGTCCTGGACGAAAACGATAGATAAGAATGACGCGACACTAGGAACGTTGACGACATCGTTTAAATGTTTTGGCCTACCAGAAACTGCCCATCTTGATGCAGAAAACAATAAGCTGTCTTTTTCAGCTTTGTTGATAGACAAAAAGAAGCAGGTAGATTATCAGTTTGCGGTAGGAGATAAGTTTAAGGAAGATGAAAATTCATCGGAGTTAGGTTATTTTGCTTCTCTCCATGTTGATGTTGAGTTGCCGGAACCTTTACCTGATGTGAAGCCTTCGGAAGGAAGTTCTGGCGGTTTTGACGTCACGATCAAGGATTGGGGTAAACCTGAGGATATTGATATGGAACTGTAGAAATAGTAAAAGAGTAATAATAGATTAGTTTAATTTAAAAATTAAAACCGATATGAATAAGAAATTTTTTATGGGTATTGCTGCAATGGCAGCGTTAACATTGGTAAGTTGTTCAAGCGATGACTTGGATAGTGTTTCAGACAATTCTTCTAAGAACGAGGCTATCAGCTTTGATGGCTATTTGGGAAGAAGTGCAGTTGCTGTAAATGGTTCACGTGGTAGCGAGGTGAAGATAGATCAGCTTAAGACTGGTGGTTTTGGTGTGTTTGGTAACTATAGCAAAGGAACTACAACTGCTTATGGTAATAGCTTGTTTGATAACCAGCAGGTAACTTATGATAATGATAAATCAAAGTGGACATATTCTCCTCTTAAGTTTTGGCCATCAGATGGTCATATTGATTTCTTGGCGTATGCTCCTTATGATAAAAACACAAAGTTAACTGAAGGTTCTAAGATTAATAATTTTACTGTATCAAAAACAATTGCTGACCAGACAGATTTGTTGTGGACTAATGCTACGAGTTCGATATCAGCAAATCTCACTAGTGCAAAAGAGAAAGTGAAATTTCAATTTCATCATGCTTTGTCTAGACTTGGTTATACTGTAAAGTTAACTGGAGATTATTCTTCTGGTGATGTAACTTTTACATTGAAAAAGATAACATTGGCAGGATCTTCTACTGATGCAACAAAGGGTGCTTTCTATACATCGGGAACTATAGATTTGTCTAAGCAAAATAAAAAAGGAGATCTTTGGTCAGATCAAACTGGTCGACAGTATTTTGATTGGTTCTCTGGAGAATATAAGGTAACTAGTTCAACTGCATCTCATCCTGGTAGTGACATAGAAAAGAATAAAGATTATTTGTTTGTAATTCCACAGAATTTCTCTGAAAAAATAGGAGAAACAGAAAATCCAGATAAACTTTATGTTATCGTAGAGTACGAGGTAACCTATAAGAGTGGTACACAGACATCAATTACAAATAAGGTTTATAAGCAACTTACAACGAATTTCTTGCAGGGTAAGGCATATAATCTTAACTTGACCATTGGTCTTCCAATCGAATTCGATGTTGCTGTTACTGGTGATATTAATGCTGGTGTTGATGGTTGGGGAACAGATGAAAATATCAATATCGGTTCCAATGACAATCCTTGGGAGAGATAAAAATAATGAATTTAAATTATCATAAGATGAAGTTTCTTCGTTTAGCCTTTTATGTTTTGGTAGCACAGCTGGTATTATCTGGCTGTGCCGGCGAAGCTGTGGAAGAAACTTCATCTTCTTCAGCTTCTGAAATCAACTTTGATGCTTATGTAGGTCGGGATGCTTCAACCCGTTCTGATGTAACCGATATTGATTTTCTCAAAAGTGGGGAATGGAACGCCGGATTTGGTGTCTTTGCAAGATACGGCAATACTCATCTGATGGATACTGAACACGTAACCTGGAGAAAAGATCATTGGGGATATGACCATATCCGATTTTGGCCAAGTAGTGGAAAAGTGGATTTCTATGCCTTTGCGCCTTATAGTGAACAAGTAAAAATGGGCGGCCTACCTGATAGTCTGGTCAACCAAGCTGATAGTAATAGTCCAAATACTTATATAGATTTTCCTTCTAATTGGTCTCCTATAGATTTGATATGGTCCAAACAACCAGATCAAACTGCACCAACATCTCCTGATAGTAAAGTGACATTTCAATTTAAGCATGCTTTGGCTCGTTTGAGCTTTGATATCACAGCTCCGAATTTAGAAGATGGTACAGTTATAAAAGTTCAAAGGGTGAGACTATATGGCGTCTCAGACTTTAAAGGCGTCTTTGTTATGGAGGGCTATCTGAATCTTAATACGGGAGCTTGGATTCTCGCCGATAATGGTGTTAAATGGCATTATACTTGGACACCAGAAGGCAAAAAAGCTGACATACCAAATAACGATAACGGTAAAAAAGATAGTATCGTATATAAGTTAAGTGACCCTCCTGAGTTACCCAATCTAAAAAATAAAAATAAAGTAACAAATGATGACGATTCTTATATCTTTATAATCCCTCAGACGAAGACCGAAGCGTTTCATCTAGCGATAACTTATACGGTAGAGCAGGGAGATTTTAAGGAAACGGTGACGGTAAAGAAAAATCTGCTAGAAGTTCTTGATAAGTCAGGAAATCCTAATCCGTCTTTTACGTTTGAAAAAGGAAAAGCGTATGTCTTTCATTTGATACTTTCACTTGATCCTGTCAATTTCAGCATAACGCCTAAAGTCGTGGATTGGAAATAGGTGATAGATAAAACAATGTCTTTATTATAAGGATAATTTGGAATATGAAGCGGAATATTTATAGTTATAGTAAGTTATGGATGATTCTCTTTGTCTTGATGGGTGCAGCCTGTACCAATCAAGTGGAGGATGCTATTCCTGTATCTGGTCAGCCTATTGGGTTTTCTGTGCAATCAGATTGGAAGGAAATTCACAATTCTCGCTCGAATGATGGTAAAACGGAATTTTCCAATGGTGACGAGATTCAGATTTTCGGTTTTCATAAACCTTCTAAAGATGCGGTTGAGAATGTTCAGTTTATGTATCAGGAAGGCGATCCGACGACAGGTCAGAAAGTAACCTATGATAATGGGAACTGGAATTATTCACCCAAGCGTTTCTGGCCTAAAAAGGGACTGCTAGATTTTTTTGCCAGTTATCCATACAATACATACAACTCTATTCACTATGACGTAGGAAATAAGAGGATGACTTATAACAATAATTTGACACAAGATCTGTTGTATGGCTTGGCTACCAATCGTGATTGTGCAAGTAAACGACTCGTAGAGATCTGGATGGTGCATGCCTTGGCTAAGGTGAAAATTATTTTAGACAAGTCGTCTTTGGGTAATATCGGAACAGTTAAAGTCTCGGGTTACAAAGCTGGCCATTTCTATTACACCATTGATGGAGTCCCTGCTTGGGAAATTGATGATGTTAACACGCATATTGATGCTACCTTTCATAAATTTGCAGGCGAAGGATACGAAAAAGACGAAGAACTGTTTAATGAGAATTCTGTTACCGTATTTATCTTGCCGGATAAGATTACGGGACTCAAGATGTGGAATTCTGTTGAACAAGAGATTGATGCTTCTGAAGAAATAAAGAAGCATACGTTTTTAGCAGGAAAGGTATATAATCTCACGATATCAAAATCAAATGGAGTACGGAAGAAAAATACAAATAGCCGTTCTATAGCAATGTCTGTTCGTTGTGTTTCGGAATAGCGAAAAAATATCGACCTGTACGGTTGAAATTACCCAATACGCCCTGAACCAACGGTCACCGGCCGAAGGGAATTGAAAATCGCTGGCCGAAGGGTAAAGCAAAGGTAAAGGGCAGAGAGGGTGTGTCATAAGGACTTATGACACACCCTTTTTTTCTTTATGCCCCCGGCTCGCCCAGGTATTCGAAGATGGTGAATACCTGGCGGGGAGGGAAATACTGGCTATGCTCCTGGTAGCCTAAGCGCTGCAGCTCGTTCCAGAGGGGCTCACAACGCTTAATCCATCCCATGATATGACGGCGCGCTGTCGCCCCGTCGGTTGTGTCGGGAAAGTAGAGCAGACCCAGCTCGGTCTTGCTGTACATACGTTGGGGATAATTCATAAGCTTTATATTTTTTACAATCCTTCTACACCATGATCCTTAAAGAAACCTATCATCGCTGTGGTCATATAGCCACCCATGTTCATCTTCTTGTTCGAACGCCTGCAGTTGGCTATGTAATAATCCTTTCGCAGGAAGAAGTCCTCCAGGTCGCCAATCATATCTAACCTGAGATAGCTGCTCAGCTGGTCAGCCTTCTTCTCGCTCACATCATAATTGTATTGCAGCCGGAGTTTCAGTTTGCTCCGCTGTCCTCTCAGTTCGCTGCTCACTTCTGCACCCTCCGCAGTTTCGCCAGAAGTGCGACGGTCGTGCAGGGTAAAGGTGATGTGTTCGGGCAGGTGATGCTTCTCTTTTTTACCCTCCTCCAGAAAGAAAGGCTTATAGGTAAGATACTGGTCGATGATGTGGTTCTGGTAAAGGCGCTTGAGGTCTTTGCAGGCAAAAGTCAGACATTTGTTGTCCAGTGCCGACCAGGTCTTGTAGTAATCTTCCCTGCCATGCATCAGTTGCTGGATATGCGCCGTTTTGCAGATGGTGAATCCCTTTGCACCCCAGCAATTCATGATGATATATAACTTGATGCTCGATGCGCTGCGGCATTGGTTGATGGCATTGAGGTCGATACGGCTGACTCCCTTGTCGAAACTGTAGAAAAACCGTATCACGTTGTTGTCGAAGCGGAATTTTACCATCCAGTTTTTGTGCCGGTCTTGGTATATCTCACTCTTAAACAGGCATGCAAATTTCCGGTATAATGTCTGTTTTTCCAGCTTAAACGGCAGCAGGATGGGCTGGGATTCTATACGCTTGATGGCATCGCGCAATTGCGGATAATGATGAGCACCATAAGGAAACTCCGACAGTTTCATGATGACATCGGTGTGGTCTGCAGCTCTCTGTTCTGCGGTGAAGCCATTAAAAGTCTGTGAAGTTACCTGATAAGGGATCACATAGCCCAAGATGGCTTTCTGGGCATGCTTGATAATCTGCAGAACGATTTTGAGTTCTAGCACAGAATAGTTCTGGTAAGACAATCCCTGTACGCCAAGGATGGCTATCAGTTGTTTCTCTTGTTGATTTGTCTGAGGGAAGGCCTGCTGCCCGCCCGGATGCTGTTGATTAAATTGTTCCATTGTAGGTTTCTTTTAAAATTGTTAATGGCCTACCGATTGGGGCAAGTCTTGTTGTTGTTTATTGAAAACCGGCATGGAATTGGAGTAAGGAAAACATAACAAGATAAAAATTCTCAATCCGTGATGGAAGGAGTTTCAGCCTTTTCTCTTGCTGTCAAACTTATGTCCTTACTCTGCATCCATGCCGATAAATTTTCATCAAATTTATCAGGCATAGAATGCCCTGTAAGGATTACAGTTTGATCACTCACCTTTTGGGGCTGAATCCTACTCAATGAGCTATGTTCTAATCCTTAACCGAAAGCATTTCCCGGTGTCCTTCATCGGGAGGAGAATCGCATTCTCCGCGCTTTCATGTTGCAAAAGTAATATTTATTTCAGACTTATGCAAATTTTTGAAGAGAAAAAATGCATTTTAAAAGCTGAAATGTTGAAAAAAAAATCTTTTTCCTCACGTATTACGTATAGTGTAAAAGATGTAAATGTATATATATAATATACTTGGTATAGTATAGGGAAGAAAAATCTGCATCTAACTGTATGATATTCAGCACCTTGTATTTTTAAGATTCTCCCTGGTAGTCATTCGGGCATATCATAAAACTCATGATTGTCCCTGATGGTACCTGTTATTGTCCCTGATGGTACCCTCAGAAAGGCTAATTCTCCCTGGTAGTCATTGAGCACTCAAATGAGGTAAACAAATAATGTACTTCCGTTTACCAACTGATGTGGCTGAACTGGGTTAAGGATATGGCTGTGTCGGGTTAAGGATTCGACTGCATCGGGTTGCGCAGACGACTGCATCGGGTTAAGGATTCGACTGAACTGGGTTACACAGACGGCTGCATCGGGTTAAGGATTCGACTGAACTGAGTTACGCAGACGGCTGTACTCGCTGATTGAGCCACTTGAGTAGTCTGATTGAGCCACTTGAATAAGCTGACTGAACCACTTGAATAATCTGCTCATACTCCGATTTTATTTAACAAGTTAGGGCGCATCCAATCCGGATGCGCCCTTTTTCTTTGTCGACATATTTCTTTCATTCAACACTCAACACTTAACATTAAACTATCCCAATACAACATTGGCAGGAACGCCGAGGTTGTGGTATATGTTTCTTGCAACATCAAAATTAATTGCACGACGTCCATGGAGAATATCACTTAATGCGGTTGTTGACACGCCTATAGCTTTTGCAGCCTCCTTTTGCTTGTAGCCTTTTTGGCGAAAAGCAACTTTGATGGCAGCTATGAGTGAAGGCTTAACTCGCCATGGATGGGGATCAACTTCGCATTCCCAATCGTAAGCAGCTTCGCTGAGGACCTTTAATTCTTCCTTTTCTACTTCGCTGAGAAAGTCCATGCCGCCCAATTGGGTGCCCTTTGCAAGCAGAGCCTCCATTCGCTCTTCAATTTCATTATATGTTTTTTCGTCTTTAATAGTCATAGTTATATATTTTTAATATCCTTAATCTTGTCATATTCAGCATGAGTTCCAACAAATCTAATATGTAGAAATCCTTGAAAGAACACAACGATAGTTACAAGCCTAAATTTATTGCCTGATATGTTGAAGACATATCTGTCATTCCCGACATAATCTGCCGAAGGAAATGCTTGCTTTAATTCTGCATGGCTTTTCCATTCTGTCTTTTCAACAAACTCTGCCCAACGCATGAGCGGATCTGCTGCATCAGGATGTTTCCTTGCAAAATCTTTCAGCAATTTGAACTTTAATATCTTCATAATCGTTTATTTTTGCTGCAAAAATAGCGAAAAGTTCTCGATACAGAGAACTTTTCGCAAGAAAAGAAATAAATGTTTGCAATATTTAACTTATACGTACAGAAAACTCTTGCAGATATGAAAATAAAACCGTAACTTTGCGCTATAGAATTTT